>Ga0136846_1215041_pt1 | contig 40348 bp, 45 predicted proteins | sample HopSoiMetagenom2_FD_96841 | JGI IMG/M metagenome (GOLD analysis project Ga0136846, IMG submission 96841) | Grasslands soil microbial communities from Hopland, California, USA - 2 Assembly 2016 (version 4) | ecosystem: Environmental > Terrestrial > Soil > Grasslands | place: USA: Hopland...
CCATGGTAAGGAGGGGGTCTGGGGTTCAAATCCCCACAACGGCTCCATGAGTAATATAGAGGTCGATTAACCGGCCTATTTTTATGCTTCAAAGATATCCTCTCTCAGAATCCAGCCTTGGGCCGCTAGAATTTCAACTGCTTCATCCTGATTATTGGGATGGCCATACCCTAGGGGATGGCGATGCAGGGCAAATGCCACCTGCATGCGAAGATTTAGAGCTAAATCGAGCCGTCAACTTAGCATTCGAAGAATTTGAAACGCTCGAGGGATACTCCGGTCTTAGCTTAGATACATTCCAAAAGGGTGGTGTCTTTGACGCTGCAAACCATGCCCCAGGAACAATCATCGGTCTCGATGTAGAAAGCCTTACCACCGCCCGAGCGTTCGAAGGAGCCGACCCGACATGGTTTTCAGGTCAAAAGCCATATGTGTACCAACCAATGCAAACGGACGAAGAACCTCAAATTCTTAATGAAGAACACTGCGTGTATATACACGAATCGACATTAGGCATTGTGATGCGTATGGGGCGGCGCACTAAGTTATTGCACACCGTCACTTTGGCCACTAGTAGACAGGCCTCGCAAAATACGTTGGTTGATGCGCCGACCTCAATTACTATTGGTCAAGCTAGCCACACAGCTAATGAGGACGGCATTGAAATGTTTAGCCGCATAAACGAGATAACTATCCTAAGAAGGCCCAGTCTCTTGGGCAAGAGACGCACATCATTCGCCATTGGCAGCACTATTGCCAGAAGATTAGTGCCCGGTAGCTAGTTTACAAACAACAGACCATCTGTTAAAATTAATGATAATTAGTGAAAAAGGTTAAGTAGAATATGGCTAAAAAAGGCGACAAACGCAAATTGATTGGCTTGGTCAGCGAAGAGACTGGCGAGCGTATTTATTACACCACCAAGAATACGATGAACACGCCCGAGAAGCTGTCTCTGCGCAAATATAGTCGTCGACTTCGCAAGCACATCTGGTTCACCGAAACCAAGAAGAACTTGGGCCGCAACGAAGTTAAGCCGAAGAAGTAAGAAAGTTATCGGCAGCTCAAAATCGCCTAATGGGCATTTTTTTAATTTTCACAGTATTATAAATACATACCGGATAACGGACACTACTTGCTATGGTATTTGCCGAACCCCCTCCTAACTTAGTCTCGAGAGAGCGATTCATGGTTCCGGTTAGCGAGCAGTTTTGGCGAGCCTTAGGGGCAACCGCTGCCGTTCTAGTAGATATGTACGGTTCTCATGGGAGGCAAGAAAAATTCCAAGGTCATCCATTTCGAGTTTGGTCGAAAGCCTGGGAAGATGAAGACGAGGCACAGCACATCTTAAACGTGAGAGAGCATCTGGATCGCAGACCCGGTCTCAGCGACCATACTATTTTAATGTCAAGTCACAACGAAGAGGGTGAGAGTGAATTAAGGTGTAGGCACAGCCTCTTTGAGGTTGACGATCACCACGAAGGCGCCAATGGATTGCTAGCTATCATTGAATATCCCGTGCCAGAATCGGAAGAGTCACAGCGACAAGCAACGCAAAACGCTATCGCTTTTGCCCTAGACACAGGGGCTGCCGTAGCTAACCCTCAAGAAGTGATCGAGCTATATCACCACCTTACGAATAGTGTATTCTTTGCCAACAAACAAGATACTTGATAGGCTAGCCTTCTTAATGCATTAGTCAGTACTGTACCTTGGCGATGTCAAGGGCAGTGTTGACGAATTCGGCATGACTCCAGACGAGAGGCGACACACTTATAGCGTAGCCGGTTTCCGGGTCGAACTGTTCACTGAGGATGCCGCTGGGGAGTTTACGGTCAAGGCACCATTGCACAAGGCTATATGCCTGGTCGTGATCGCCGGTAGCTTCCAAGTATTGCGCGAGCCACAAGGTGCATACAATCCAGGGATTGCCTTTATATTGAGTTTTAGACAAAAAGTAGCCGTCGGCCGTGTCGCGGATCACGCCGCCAATGGGCGAGGTGTTATACAGATCTTTCTTCACGTGTTCGAAGGTGCCTTGCATACGTGGATCATCGAGCGGCAAATTGGCGAACATGTACGGGCCGTATAAGTTCGAAATATCCAGCATGTCATTGTATTCCAGATTTCCGTCTTCCTGTAGCAAAAAGCCTTTACGGAAATAGCCGTCAGGGTGATAGAGTGCCTGAAGGCCTTCGCGCATTCTGTCTACTGCTTTTTTCCAATCCGCTGCATCGTCCGGGCGTTTAACCACGTCAGATAATTTAATCGCTGCTTCCAGAGCAGCAATCACGGCGCACACCGTGTAGGTGGACGTCAGAAAGCGTTGTTCCCAGAGGTCATAGCTGGCATGCGGCAAGCCGGTGGCTTCATCTACAAAATTGGCCATAAAATTAGCGCAGGGTTCAATAAAGTTATCGTAGTAGCCTTCGATAAGTGTTGCATCTTCAGTAGCGTTGTAATATTCGCCCATCATAAACACCACCATGGCGGTTTCATCTTCCTGAATAGCTAGCTCCTTATGTTTGCCATACAGCAGGGGGTGCCAGGTACTGCCAATAGCGCGGTCGGGCTGGTATTTATGCATAAGATATCCGTCGCGATGCATAGTACCTCGAGCAAATTCAAAGAAATTGCGCGCTTCATCATATAGCCCAAAACGAATGAGCGGCCAGATGGCAAAACTAGCATCGCGTGGCCAACAGTAGCAGTAGTAGTCGCGGCCGAAGTTAAAAATACTGGAATCACCGCTGGCAAGGATTGAGCCGCGGTCGTCGCAGTGTGCTTTTATAACCAGCAGACTCTTTTGTACTTCTGCGCGTATCGATTCAGGGACCTGCTGCATTTTATGCTTGGTAGGTTCGAGCCATTTACGCCAATGTTCACGAGCCTTTTGCAGTCGGTCGTCAATCGAATAATACTTTATATGGGTGTGCACCACTTGGGCATCGGACTGACTATCGGCAGCAACGACCCAATAATCCACGCCGAATGAGGTATGGGCGGCAACTTGTTTGCGGAACCGCAGCACGCTGTCCACGCCGCCATGCTCTACTGGGTTATTGCTTAGCTCACCATCTTCGGCGTCTTTAAAGGTACCTGCCTTGCCCTCAATAGCATAGTTACCGATAGCGAACTGGTCGAAATCGCCGTCGCCACTAAAACGCCCCGCGGAGAGCAAACAGCAGCGGCCTTTGTAGTCAAGAATATAGTTATCGTCCGGTACGAACAATGCCGTGTCGGCCCGGCCGGCACGTGAAATCTGAAATACCTGGTGCAAGAAGAGGCGTACGTCGCGCTCATGATCGGCCTCATTGGTCACATTAATCCTACGGATAAAAGCATTATATTCCGGGTCAACAAAGTCGTTCAGGCGCAGGGTAATACCGAGTGCGGACGAATGCATCCTGATATCGCTTACGAGCGCCTCGGTCTCAAAGTTAACGTCAATTTGCCACGATTCATCATCCACCCAGGAGAAGCTGCCATCCACCCAGATACCGATCTTGTGTTGCGAATTGCGCGCATTGGTCAGATTATCCAAGCCGACGTAGGGATAATAGAAATCATGCACCAGGCCATGCTCATCCAGTCCGACAAATAGCTGACCATTACTTAACACAACCGGTCGAGCCATTAGACGCCGACTCCTTTAGCCGCCAAGCGGAAGCGTACGTCGTGCCAGGCATTCATAAAGGCGATAAAGGCATCGTAGGGATTTTCGTACGGACTAAAGTAGGCGTGAATGTCACCGTCGTTAAACCATTTGGTACACATGTAATAAAAGTGGTCAGACGTTTGCAGCTTGCGCCAGTCTTCTATAAGACTTAGATCTTCGGTAGCCAGAATTTGCTGTTCCAAACCATACAATGCGGTTATCGCCGAGCTCTGCATACTATTACCCAGCCAAGCCGAGAGGTCGCGCTCGCTATCTGCCCAGGTAACAGTGTAGGGCATGTCCACGCGGTCTACGGGCACAAAATTGTCAATTGCTTCGGAGACGGTCATAAATGCATTGCCGTGTTTTTTGAGCCATTCGCCGGGTAAATGCTCAAGGAAGCCAAAAATGCCGGATTCGTCCCATTGGTGCTCGCCAAAGGTCTCGTAGTCCATAAACAAATTGAAGTTGGTTGCATCGCCGCTCTCGTTAAGCCAGTGCGCAAACTTATCAGCAGTCAGCGGCCAACCAACCCAAGATTGATCGCCAAAGCGAAAAGCGATATCGTCGCTTAAGCGGTAATTCTTCATAAGTAACCGGATATTGTCTGTATAAGTAGGCTGGTAGACAAAATTAGGGCTGCGCCAGTCGAGCACCTTATCCCATCCTTCGGCCAAAATACCCTTATAGCCAGCTTTGTCTGCCCAGTAGGCAAGATCGTTATTATAGGCAAGCTCGGTATTACGGAACACTTTGGGGGTCTGACCAAAGAGCGTCTGCACCTTCTCGCGGTGCATGTTCACCTGGCGTTCAAATTCGCTGCGTGAATAAAAGAATGCTAGGCTGTGATGATATGTCTCGGCCACAATCTCAACCCTACCGGTTGCTGTTAGCGCCTGGAATGAGGCCAGCGACTCGGGTGACCAGGCTTCCATTTGCTCTAGTACCGTGCCAGTAATACTCATGCTCAGCTTAAATTCAGGGTGCTTTTGTAATAGCTCTAGCAGGCGGCGGTTGGTAGGCAGGTACGATTTTTCGGCTACTTTATGCATAATGCGCTCGTTGCTGGTGCGATCCTGGTATGGAGCTGCGAAATACTGATGATCAACACCTGCGTCAAAAATGGTGTAGTGCCGTACGCGGTAGGGCTGATGAACATGCAGATACAAGACAATCGCCTTACTCATGCCACAGCTCCTGTAAGCTGCTGTCCATAAATGCCCAGCAGCTTATCAGCAGCGTCGTTCCAATTGAGCTTGCTGAATTCGTGATAGGCATTTTCGTGGAGCGTGTCGCGCAAGGCATCGTTTTGCACTATAGCCGTAATTTGGTTGGCCATCTCATTAATATCCCAGAAGTCCACTTTGAGACAATTTCTCATAATTTCTGAGACACCTGATTGGTGAGTAATGAGTGCCGGTGTGCCATAGCCGATTGCCTCCAGAGCAGTGATACCGAATGGTTCTGAAATGGAAGACATTACAAATAAATCAGAAACCGCGTACGCATCGCGCCAGGCCTTGCCGCGCAAAAATCCAGTGAAGATAACATTGGGGGCGATGCCCAGATCAGCAGCCAAAGTGATCAGCTCAAAGTACTGCTCACCGCTGCCCACAATCAAAAAAAGCGTTTTGGGTGCCCGGGCAATAACTTCTTTAGCGGCATAGAGTAAATTAGGGATGCCTTTTTGGACAGTAAGGCGATTAACAGCCACCACCACACGATATCCTTGAGCGCGCATGGCGTTTATATAATGGTAGGCGTTTTCGTTGTCTAGCGGCGAAAGCGCGTCTGGCTCGATACTATTGTGCACTACTTCTATCTTGTCGGCTGGAATGTCGTAATCATCAACGATCATATCCTTGGTATGCTGGCTTACGGCAACGATGCGGTCGGCCAATGTAAAGGCTAACGATTCTATCTCGCGGCACAGCGGATTACCGGTGCTACCCCCGGCGCGGTCGCGCTCGATAGAGTGCACATGGAGCACGATGGGGCAGTTAAGCGTCTGTTTTGCACGCAAGGCAGCACGAAAGGTAAGCCAATCGTGCGCATGTACAATGTCGTATTCCTGTTCCTGCTTTTGCACCAGTTGGCCTACCGCGTTTTCGTACATCTGTACTTGCGAGTAGAGATCGTGCGTCTCAGAATGGCCGTCTTTGAAGATATACTTATAGCTATCGTAGGCAATACCACTCTTTAAAATCTCAACTACACTCTGAGGATGCGCTGCCGTAACCGTCATGAAATCAATGCCGTGATCGGCTTTATATGGCAGCATAAACTCAATATCCGCCCCTTTTTTGGAGAGCGCCTCGCAGAGCTGGTAGCACACCACACCAAGTCCGCCGCTGTTATGGGGAGGTAACTCCCATCCGAGCATCAAGATCCGCATTACCCTCTGGTTCTCTCTTATGGTGATTTATGCCTATTATAAGGCAGGAAATACCCAAAGCACAACCGTTTTTTACTAGTATCCCCGTGGCGTCTCGGCAAATGTCAGCAGGCTATGGCCCTATATACTAGCAGTAATCAGATGTGCTCGCTACGTCTCACGATTTTTAGAAGAATCGACACGTTGTACCATTCTCGGCATACGGAGACTACCCCCGATGACAAAGAGAAGATGATTGACCTTATCTTAGATTAATGTTATTATATGTCGATGAATACAGTTCCGCCTATTGAGGTAGCCCAACCTCTACTGATTGGCGATAAGTGCACATACGGCGGCGTTGATGACTGGGATATCACAGGAACCAGCCCCTATGCTCTCGCCCGCGAACATGTCGCTAGTAATGCGTACAAAGAGAGAAATGCCGCTAACTTTGCGAGGCATCTGGATATCACTGACGGTGGCCAACAACCGGAAAGTACCAACGCAACATACGCCCTGCCCGAGCATTTTGAACACCTCTTCAGAGCCACGGTTAGCCCACCAGAAACAAGAGAAATGCCCGCAGTAGAGGCACACGGCCTTGACGACGTAGCGGCATGGATCAGAGGCTCACAGGCGCTTCATGCTGCCGCAGCTCAGCAGGCTAAAGATTACCCCAGATACGAGGCTGCACATCGTAAACCAAAGCGTGTAGGTAGAATTGCAGGAGCACTTGCGGCAGCAGCTTTGGTCATTAGCGGGGGAGTAGCTGCTAATACTATTTTGTCGACATTACATACGTATTCTGAGCAATCACAAGGCGAAGCCCAATTACCTCATCCATTACCGACGGACGGACTCAGTACTCCGCCAGATACCCCAAAGGCGCCCATAGAAACAACAACTGTTTTTAATAGACCTCCAGCTACGTCAACCACAAAAGTAAAGATTGTTTTAGCAGACTACAAACAGAGTGCTTCGCTGCCTTCGAGTACACTTCCACGCACTCCATCAATAAGCTCAATGCCTTCTTCGTCGACAGAGAGTACTCCTCCGTCATCGTCGCCTTCGAGCAACGAAACGACCCCACCAGCATCGACAGCATCGCCAACAGAGCCCACCCCAAGTACACCATCACCCACCATATCGTCACCAAATCTGCCTACGACTCCATCGACATCAACCCCTTCACAGGCTCCAAGTACAATCTCCGGCATCACGCCTACAACACTACAACCAGCAATACCGATCCCTACGCCCAGTAGTTAGCAAAGCATTCACCACAGATCTGGTATCAGCCTACTGCGTCGTGTCCTTCAAGTGATGCCACCCACCCATCTCGGTCAAGCAAGCCTCTATCTGTCAGCAGTATACTGCTACAGCAAGAACCGCGCTTCGCAGATGGTAGCAAGTCGAGCGGATCATTCGTCCACTTTTGGTCAATATAGGCAGTATTCTCAGTCTGGGCCTTAGCAACACTGGGTCGTTCGTCAGGCGCAAGCACCATTTCAATATCCATAAGGATAATGTCGTAACTGTTGCGCGTTTGGAACATGGCGCCCAAAAATCGCTGGGGCTCGGCGCTGCAATTGAGTTTTTCGATGCACACCCGCCTAGCTGCGTCTTCGGGTAATTCATCAGCACGCATCGTTACCGCAGGCAGCCCCCAATTACCAGCGAGGTCCGGATCGTCGTCAGGGCGTTTGACTACTAGAAATTGCGCGGAGTCGGGCTCTGGCTTGAGCGCTACTGCTACGGTGTATTTTATGGGCTTACTCATGCCCGTATTTCATCACAGTAGGGCACTTAAGTAATATGAAAAGGTTTTCCTAAAATTGGCTAGGCAGCCAAATCGCTCAGCTGCAGTTCGTAGGTGTGCTCCATAAAAGTTGAGCCGCTACTCACAAACTGCCAAATATCGAGCAAACTTTTCGCAGGGCGGGGAAGTTGCTGCAACGCTGCTTCAGAATATGTGGCGAGCGTGCCAGTTACCGTATTCTGGGCAATGGGTGTATCGTCTGGCAATTCGAGAGTGTGTACTGCAAATACCTTATCGTCGAACACTGACCCATCATATATATCAATTCGCCGGAAGAAGCCCGTAAATATGGGCTGCGCTTCCACCCCAAGACGATTCCGCGCCGTCTCTTTGGCTGCGTCAGCGAGCGGTCGCCCCATATCTACTGCCATTGCCGGCCACTCAGCACGTCCGATAAACGGCTGGGCCTCACGCTCCAAAATGACATACTTGCCAGCTTGCCGCGCAACGAGGAGAACGGCTAACCGCGGGCGCAAAAGCAGGGCACGCTTACCATGGGCTAATGCTAGCTCCTGCTTACCTTTAGGAGTAATGCCGTACACGCCGCGTTCATGTTTCTCAAGATGTCCGCTGCGTATAAGTTGGCGAATATAATAACCGCCTAAGTCGGTAGGATAGCCAGCTTGCTCGCATAGTACGGTAAAACTACGCACATCATGTCCGAAAAAACAGGCCAAAACCCGAAGAGCAGCACCCCGAATCATGCCCCCAGTATACGCTAAATATTTTCTAGCTAGTAATTGCTAAAGTGACGGACTTCTTCACGCAAATGCTCGAACACATGCTGATAATAGTCGGCGTGGTGCGAATCCATAAAACTATGTTCGTGACTGCGTGCTTCGTGCATGGCCTCCGCGAGCCTTTTGATTCGATCTTCCAGATCTCGTGGATTCTTGTGCACTTCGATATCGTCAACTAAGTGCTGCATTTCCTGACGCACCTGTTGTGCTAATGGATGATGTTGGTCATCTATGGCGTCATGCACTTTATTCTGCAAATCCCGCACATGTTCATACAAGGGTTTATAAGATGGATCAACTCCCATGGTCTACTCCTTTGTCTATGCAATACTTTATTATTCTCCAAATGCTGAGATGCTGCAAACCATAGGAGATATCTACCCGTCTCTTCCGGCCTCAGTATTGATGACCGAGCTCAACACGAAGAGCGGCTGCGGGGATATAGTTACTTCTATATGAGCATGAGCCGGGACGGGCATGGGCTCGCCGTCAAACTGTGCCCATATAGCGTCATGCACCGTAAAACTCATCTGGGTGCGTAGGTTCTCTGGACGCGATTTTCTGCGCAAGGACAAGGATAGCTTGGTAGCCGTTATAACAGGCCACTTGCTTGCAATACTGTTGAAGTAGAACTGCTCCTTATTAATCTGTGTTGGGATGCGATATATTTTGGCAAAACGCGGACCATTGGCGAACGTATACTCATACATATTTCGTATACCGCTTGCGTCTTCCGCCTTAAACAGGGGAGCGCCCATCACTGTCATCCATGCAGTACGCGCTTCATGCATAAAACGGCCACCAGGCACGCGGTGCAGCCAGCTACGGCGATGGGCAGGATCGTTCAATCGCTTTGCCACGAGGGCAGTAGCGCCAAAGCTTGCCGTGGTGGCTGCAAGACGGCACTGTGTTTCGTCGCCTTCGTTAGTTATCCGAAATTGCAGGGGCTTGATGGGCAGTACATGCCCACGGCGAAACAATGTAGTCAACGGTATGTCCGGATCAGGGCCATTGATCATGCAGGCGAGGTCGTTGGCGTTACCGCCCCACCAGGGCAGTACAACCGAACGGCGAGCCTTATCCGTTACCTTGCTGTCCGAAAGAAGTGCCTGTACGACAGCATTGATTGTGCCATCGCCCCCGCCAATGCAAATAAGTGTGCGTGGTCCGAGCTGCGCATTGCATTTCTCCAGCAGTGCAGCCGTAGCTGCCGGCCCGTCTCGTGGTGTCTCGACACGGGTAACCGGCAGGTCGGGGAATAGATTGCGCAATTCGGCGATTCGACGCTCCATCCGCTTGCTCTTAGTACTTGCCGGATTTACCACTACCAGAAAACGATCAAACATAGCATGTATTGTACCTCTTAACTAGTCTCACGCGCACGTTGGCAGGGGGCTCACGCCTGCCTATGCTAGAATAAAATATCATTATGAACGCGCCATTAGAGCAAGCACTGCTAGAAAAACTAGTAGCTATACCTTCGGTTACCGGTAATCTGCCGGCTAATGATGAAGTGCTGGATGTTATAGATACGTTCTTGCAAGAACGCGGTATGCATATTGTGCGCAAAACATATGGCGGTTTCGGCACCCTAGTGGCCACCTCCAGGCCAACCAAAAATCCAAAGGTGATGCTCATCGCTCACTGTGATGTTGTCCCCGCTCAGGAAAAGCAGTTTACGCTCCGTAGGGTCGGAGAGAAGCTCGTTGGGCGCGGCGCCTGGGATATGAAGTTCGCGATTGCGTCATATATGGCGCTGGTCGAGAGACTACGCGGCAAGCTCAACGAGTACGATTTTGGCATTATGATTGTGAGCGACGAAGAAGAACTCGATTTGGGCGTAGGCAATTTACTCAAGGATGGTTTTGTGCCAGAAGCCGCCGTCTTACTCGACGGTGCTGCCGACTGGCGTGTTGAGTCCCGTGCCAAAGGAGCGTGGTATGTGAATGTAACGGTCACCGGCAAAACTGCCCATGGTTCGCGGCCATGGCTGGGCGACAGCGCTTCAATGAAGCTGCTCGACTTATTGGCAGAAATCCGGCAATTGTTCGACCCCTACGACCCCAACAACGACACGCTCAATATCAGCATCCTAAGTAGCGGAGAGAAACCCAACCAAGTGCCGGATCACGCCCAAGCCACCCTGGATGTCCGCTTTATTAGCGACGAGTCACACGAGAAGACTTCCAAAGCCATATTATCGCTTTGTGAAAAGTATGGTGCTGCGGTTGAAGTGCGCAACTTCTTCCCCCCGCTCAAGCACGACCTAGAAAACGTGTACTTCTCGAAATTCATTGCCAGCGTCGAGTCAGTACGCAACAACCTCCACACCGATACGCTCTCTTACGGTGCAAGCTCAGCAGTACACCTTGTACCGCTCGGCATACCGTGCATCGTTACCCAGCCTACCGGCGGCGACCGCCATGGGCCTGACGAATGGATCGACATCGGTTCCTTCCTGCAGACGGTGCCCATCTTAGAAGAGTATCTAACCAAGGTAGCTCATTTTGCCAACTAAAGAAGGGGGGACTCCACCACCCCTAGGTCCACACGTCTGGTATGTGTCATATGGATCAAATATGCTACTGCTACCATCACCACACAAATCAAAGGATAAAGGAATAATATGCCATTACAAGACGAGATAAGCGCAACCATCAAACCAGGTCAAGACCTCTATCGCTCCGTAAACGACAAGTGGCTGACTGCCAGCGAGATTCCGGCGAACAAGTCACGCATCGGCGTACTCACGTCGCTGAGCGATGAAAATGTTGAGCGGCTCAGAACACTGTTCGAGAGATCGCCTGCCAAATCCGAGCCTGTAAATATACGACGCGCCAAAAGCCTCTATGCTTCAGCTATGGATGAAGCGACCATCGAGCAAACTGGCATCAAGCCCCTGCAAACACCTTTTGACGAAATCAACCGCATAGAAACGCACGAATCGCTGTTTACGTTTTTGGCTAACTGGCACGGTCGTGGTTTTGGCTTGGTGTGGCATATCGGACTCGATGTCGACGACAAGGATAGTGCAAGGTATGTTATGCGTATCTCGCAATCTGGATTAGGCTTGCCTGACCGCGACTACTATTTTAACCAGGGCCAGCGTTTTGAAGATGCCCGTCAGGCTTACCGCACCTATCTGCAAGGCCTGTTCGAGCTGCTCGGTCACGATAACGCTAGAACATACGCCAAAAAGGTCTACGCGCTTGAAGAAAAATTAGCCGCCGCCTCGAATACTGCCACTGAAAACCGTGATACGCAAGCCAAGTACAACCCGTACCAAGTGCAAGCACTCTCGCAAACATTTCCGCATATAGATTGGAAGAGATATCTCAAGCAGCTTGGTTTAAGCGATGTAGAAACGCTGCTCGTTAGCCAGCCTACATTCATAAAAGCAGCATTAGAGCTGCTATATAGCCAACCAATTGAAGCTTGGCGCTGGTATATACTCAGCCACTGCGTAGCTCCGCTCATGACCTCATTACCGCAAGTCTATGATCAACTGTCTTTCGACTTTTACGGTCGCGCGCTTAGCGGCGCCACCGAGCAAGAGCCACGCTATCGCCGCAGTATTAACCGCTGCATGTCTATCTTGCCCGAGCCAACCGGCCAGTTATTTGTCGAGGCGCACTTCGACGAAGCGGCCAAAGAATCAATATACGACTTAGTAGATCATATCAAGCTCGCCCTACGGGGACGCATCCAAAAGCTCGATTGGATGAGCGGTGCAACCAAGCAACGTGCGCTGGAAAAGCTCGACACATTTCTGCCGCTGCTCGGGTATCCAGATACCTGGCGCGACTACACCAACCTACAGCTCGATCACAGCTACGTCGAAAACATACTCGCCCTGCACGCATTCGATTGGCAATACGATGTAGCACGACTCAACCAACCAGTCGACCGCAAGGAGTGGCTGATGTCCCCGGCCATGGTCAATGCCTATTACTGGAGCAGCACCAATGGCATCACTTTCCCGGCAGGCATACTACAGCCACCATTGTTCGACGCTGCAGGAGATTTTGCCGCCAATTACGGCGGCATCGGCATGGTAATCGGGCACGAGATAACGCACGGCTTCGACGATCAAGGCTCACAGTTCGATGAGAAAGGTAATATGCGGCCGTGGTGGACGACGAAAGATCGCAAAGCTTTTGAGACCAAATCCAAGCTTCTGGAAGAGCAATATAGCAGCTACGAGATAGATGGCCACCCGGTAAATGGTGCGCTTACGCTGGGAGAAAACATTGCCGATCTAGGCGGACTACTCATCGCCTATGATGCGCTGCAAGCCAAACTAAAAGAATCAGGTGAGACAGAAGCAATTGACGGTTTTACACCCGAACAACGCTTCTTTCTATCCTTCGCCCGCATCTGGCGCGAACGCAGGCGGCCCGAACTTACCCTCCGCCACCTTGTTACCGACCCGCATGCACCAGCTATGCTCCGTGTGAACGGTGTCGTAGCCAACGTTGATGCGTACTATGATGCGTTTCCGGTAGCTCAAGATAGCCCATGGCATAAAATGCCCGACGCCCGTGTTCGCATTTGGTAAGTTACGGCGTCCTAGCAGCTTGCGGCGTATATCCCTGTATCAGGGTGCACTAAAGCCAGTCATCTGATCAAATCCGTGAATTACATTACAACTTTACTTGAGTCGAGGAGTAGAATAGCGTGGTGACAAATCGAGAATCTGTAAATCAAGGGGACTTACTATCTCCGCAAGCAGCTATGCTAGGCTATTTGAGCGTGCCGACTAGCGTAACGCTCGGTAATGTGCCCATTGGTCAGCTTACAAACTGGCGCGCTGCTATTACCGACAAGCCTATGGCCGCATCTGATCGTCTTCATGACGCCTGGCTGTCCGTAGAAGTTGGCGCATCGTTAATCACCCAATCGCAAAAAGATGAAACGGATAGCTCATCTATACTCCCTGTCGCTCAACGTCACCTCGATCAAGCCCAGAACGCCTTTAGCGAAATTGCTAATGATCCGAAAGCTGACATACAATTACAAGTCAAGGCATTGTTGGCACTGGGCAATATCCCTGCATTTCGGACTATCCTTTCAGGAGATCACAAATATTTTATTGAAGAGTGTGACATATTATACGATACCCAGTTCACTGCTACAGAAATGCTGCTCCGCCATATTAAACGATTTCCGGGTGTCCGCTACAGGCACCTTTTACATGCGTTGGGGGCAACGGTAGCAATTAATTTCGGCAATCCTCATGGCAGCCGTGAAGACATTACATATGCCCTACAAGCACCATCACGCGCACAACAATCCAACAATTTGCCCGATGCCCCGCCAATTGCCTTGTGGCACGTGTATCGACCGGACACTACGCTGCCGCTGTCGCCCTTACGAGTTGCAGCTACATCAACGCTCGATGCGCCACATATTTCCCCCGCGCTCCTCTTTAACCGTCAATACCCCTCAGACCATGGTCAAGGAACATTACAGGCTTACGTCGACTTTAAAAAAACTCGACGAAAGGATATGCGATTTCAGGCCCACAGACATCTTCTAGATGCGAATATACGCATTTTGGGTGATATTAAGGAAAAAGTAGGTCTAGGAAGTCAGAATAACTCAGTCGCCGATCCCAAAGACACGGAACGAGCCGTCTCGATCTACCTGGAGATGCTTCCGGAATTGCACAGCGCTCGTATTAATAGAGAGGAGCTCGAAGCTCTGGCCGCGGACCTTGAAATGAGACTTCATAATAATGAACTCGCGCCTACTGAGCAACTCGCACTGGCGTGGATGCATGTTGAAAGCGGACTACTCGGAGCACTTACAGGCGCTCCTAGAGCTGCAGATAAAATGGCATTTGGGCACGCCGAAGACATTTTGGGAGATCTTTTAGAAAAAATAACAGAATCGCCAACACAGCCAGAAGGGCAGGCACTTGCACCATTTTCTATCTCTATCGACCAAGCGTCAACAGAGATCTATGGCGCCTTAGCCATACCCGACAGCGAAGAAGATCAAGAGGAAACAATCAATCAATATATCCAACGACTAGCCGGACTCGCTGACAGCATGTTGGACCAGTACGACAACGCGCCTGACCAAGCTTCTCTGCCAGAAAGCCTTAAACAAAGCCTGCACACTATGACCCTCATGTTGACGGCAATGAAGCAAATAGGCGGCACGCATGTTGCTGCCGCGAGCTTGCTGCGACAGCGTCATGCGATGCCAAAAGCAAGGCCTGGATCCTGGGACGTGAGTATCTGGCCGCAAACTCCAGCCGGGTTCAATGCCAATTATCTGGGAAAGGCACGCGTCAGCGAACAAGATGATCTGTCATCGCTCGATATGGACGTAGTAACGTTTTCTTATGCACTGCTTAATCCGGATGGTAATTTCGGCATTCTACGCTATCTCACACGCGACTACGAAGGCGCTCCCGGGCAAGCCCCAAAGATGGAGAAAGCGCTACAAAAAATTATAGACCGCATACTTCAAACAACCGAATCAATACCGTAGGCAGTACTTGTTCCAAAAACGCGGTTAGCGCTCTTATCGCAGGCCGCCAAGTATCATCGAAAGCAAACTCTGAGACATGATTGCACCTCGAAGGATAGGTGTAATTTCTGCAGTACGGCTACCCTCTCCAACCGTCTCAAAATTATGTAACAATGGCGCGCCGGTGGGCCCTTGATTGAGCCGGAAACATACTGCCCCAACCCTGAACGAAATCTGACGAAAACTCTCCGGATCTGCATAGCGCGGGTCGGTTTTGCCCTCGGCCAACAGTTTTGTGAGACGATCATCTATCTCTGCTAGATCGCCAGCATATGCCTCCGTAGCGTCGGCAAATGTTACCCGCAGCACAGTGCCAGTATCGATCTGAGGAGTACGATGGTAGTGCAGATAATCTGGAGGAGTAGATCCGGGGATGTATGGATTCCCATGCATGCCAATATCAGAATGCTTATCTTTAGTTTCAGAAATCGAGGAATCCGCCGTCCATCCATACGTTCGCATATTCAAAGCGTGCACTAACGCACCGATCTTCTGCTGATTGTCGGTAATAGGGAGACCATAAGGAGATTCGACAGCTCCAGATATGACATAGGCTGCAGTTTGCGTGGCCAAGACCTCTGCGGCTGCTTGCAGCTCGTCTAAAGTCTGGATCATCGGGACTTCCCCCATCTGAATTGGTACTACATCTTTAGCCATACTATTTAATCCAATCGACATAATACAATACGAACCTATATATATCCAATCCAGCCTTAAGCCGGCTTACTTAACGAGCAATTGGGCGCGCGTATATAGAAAAATGCTATAATCCGCTGCTTTTAAGCATGGACTATCCCTCTACAGACTCTGGGGCGTTACGCTCGCTAGGGCAATGGTTCATGCTTGCTATACTTGTGCGTATGACTGATCGAGAAAAACGCCTCAATGCTATGCTTGGCATAACCGGTAGTGCAATCGTGGCCTATATGATCGCTAGTCTGCTGAATAGGGTACAGCACGCTATCCAGCTCCCGGCCGTCTCTGGCGCGGTATTAGCAGTGATTACGGTGCGCCCTACAAGTGAGCGACTGACTCAAAGCCGCTTTTTGCAATTATTTAGTGTGCCCCTCATTGTAGTTGGACTGGCGCTTATGCCGCTCGATAAGCTATCTCGATCGGAGTTTGATTACCTCTTGCTCGGCCTGACTATTGTGGCTACCAGCTTACAAATGATTAGCCGGGGCGCGGCTATGAGCGGGCAACTCATAATCAAGGTTGTTATGCTAGCGCTAATTGCGCCACCGTTCGTTTCCGGGACGATTGGACACAGGGGTCTGGTGGCCTACCTAACAACGACGATTGCTGCAGTTTGCGTGTGCTTGATCGAGTATCTGCTGGCGTCTATCTTCCCTCAGCAGAAATCCTTTTCAACAGTTACACCGACGGCTACACCTCGCGACCTACCACTATTGAAGCGGTCAAGCGTACGACGCAGTATACAATTGTGCATCGCTGTGGCTATCGCTATTTTGGTAGGGCAGTGGCTGTTCCCGAGCGATTCTCACTGGATGGTTTTATCGGTATTTATCGTTGGTGCAGGCGCAATTTCGCGGGGACATGCTTTCTTAAAAGGTTTCGAGCGGCTTGCGGGCGCCTGTATCGGTACGGTTTTTGGCGCTTTGCTCGTGCATTTCAGCTCATACATTCCGTCGAGTGAAGTTTTGGTATTCACCATTCTCGGTGTAGTAAGTTTTTGGCGGCCGACGTTTTATTGGGCCTGGGCGGTTGGCACGACATTGCTCGCTAGTATGCTGCATTTGGTATCGTCGTCGGGCTCGCTGCAACTTGGCTTGCGCCTCGAAGAGATTGTTGCGGGGTCGGCAATCGCTATAGTAATCAGTTATTTTATACTCCCCATAAAGACCAGGAGAGTGCTGCAAAAGTATGCATGGGATGCCTGGAAGGCTAGCCGGCAAGCATTGCAATTGATTGACGGCCCACATAAGCTGGAAGAAATCGAAGCTCTACACCATGCCGACGAGTCACTTCATAAGCTACAGACGATGATGCGCTCGCCTGCCTTTGCCAAGGCCCCTCATCAACATATGCGGGTGGTTGCCAGTGATTTAGAGAAGGTTTTACTCAGCCTGCACAATATCCAAGAAACGGAGCAGCATAATACGCCTGACGCATTAACTCAGAAACAGCATGCTCGCCAAACACTGGCGCACGTCTATCAGGCCCTACGGAATACTTAATGACTCAGCTCAAGCAATAGCCGGGGTGGGATAATTTAGGCCAAAGCGACAAGTATACTCGCAATCAACGCCATCTTAACGAGCCAATCACCCATGTGGGATACTGCTGTCTTCCAGGACATGTCTTCCCACATACTCGTGCCAGCAAAGAGCACGACGGGGAAGGCTAACCACAGCCAAAAGCTATGACGCAGCCCATCGGAGACATGTATCACGCCGAGCTTTGCAAATACATGTGCCAGTATAAAAACAAACCCAAAATTGCGGACGATCTCCGCGCCAAGTTTCCAGGCGGGTGGCTTATTGTTTGCTTCAGATGATCCAGTGAGCTTATTGAGCACCAGGTAGTACAGCGTGCTCCAAACAAAAGCTGCTACCGCCGCTATCATCATAGCTATATAATTTGTTTCCATATCTCTCCTTATGTATTACCTTTTATTATTGATCATTATGAACCAAAGCGTATGTGCTAATAATGGGCTCGAGCATCTCAGCAATTTCTGTAGGGTCGGCAGACGCCATTGTGTCAAGTCCAACGATATACCGAGTTAGGAAGATCCCCACAATATGAGAGCCGAGCAGGCTCGCCTTGAGATTCGCTTGCGACCCGCCCAGTGCTCTGGAAATAGGCAAGATGATCTGCTCTTCCACAAAAACCCGCATAAGCGTGGCAGCCTCAGGCTCAGAAGCAGCTGCTCGAATGAGGCCTGTCAAAATATTGCGAGTCTCAGGATCTTCCATAATCCGTACGATAAGCACAGCAATTGCCGGCCCAAATGCTTCAGGCGTTGAAATAGTAGCAAGAGCTTGCGATAACCGGCTAGGGCCCTGATAGTCCGGCAGCATGGCCTCCAAAAACAATTGCTGTTTGGTTTTGAAATAATGCATAGGCAGAGCAGGATCGACTTGAGCTGCGGCTGCTACGAGACGAATAGTAGTGTGCTCATAGCCTTTCTCGGAAAACAGTCGCCGGGCAGCTTCTAAAATACTTCTTCGGGTATCGTTGCTACCTGAACGGCGCCCTAGGGGTTTGGTTTGCTTGGCCATATTTCTCCTTCGGTACTTTAGACCTAGTTGACAAAACAGTCGTTGCCTGTATAATTCAACACATGATGAATTATACGAAAGATAGCATGTCGTTGCAAGCAAAACCTATGAAACTAGTAATCTTTGGCGCTGCCAGCGGGATTGGGAAAGAAGCCGCTTTGCAGGCTGCTGCAGCCGGTCACCAAGTAACTGGAGTGGTCCGACGCAATCCGCCTTCTACTCCTGGAATACACTATGTACAGGGCGATGTGACTGATGCTGCGTTTGTCGCTCGTATAACCAAAGGAAGCGATGCCGTTATATCGGCTGTCGGGACTGCACAATTCAAACAACCTCTCACCTTATATTCTGACGGAGCCAAGGCGCTTATCAAGGGCATGAAGCAATCAGGTGTGAAGCGGCTCATCGTACTTTCTGCCGGCGGCGCAACAGTAGAAGAAAATGACCCGCTCATATTCCGATTCGTCCTCAAACCCATCCTGCAGCGCTTCCTAAAATATTTATACGAGGACATGCTCCGCATGGAGCGACTCTTGGAAGCCTCTGCTCTAGATTGGACAATTCTGCGTTTATCCTATCTAACTAATAAACCCGTAACGGGCAAATACCGCATAGCCCGCGAATCCGCCGTTCGTTTTGGGTGGTCCATTAGGCGGGCTGATGCAGCACACTACATACTGCATAACATAGATAATCAGAAAGACTATCAGCGTCATATTTGCATTGCAAATTAGGTGTAAGCATCCCTGTATCTGTTTAGAAATATAGAGCAGGGCACAGAAAAACAAAACGCCGGTGATACGTCGACTTTATTCTGCTACTGCCTTATGGCGTACCACACGGACGTTGCCGTTCGACATGACACTAACCTGGTACTCCCGCAAAAAGAATGTCCCAAGGGTATTGACGGCTTTACGCTCCGAACCCCAGGGTGTTCTAAAAAAGATTGACAATTCAGTTTTAGGAGGTATGACGATTGTCTGAGGCGTGCCATCAGGGAGTTCGTATTCAATTTTAAAGGGCTTGGAAATCTGGTGAGTTATGCGTCGCTTGGGTTGAGATGCAACCAGAGTTTCCCAGTTCTCTTTGGCTTCCTGCGTCAGCCATCCTGCATGACTTATTCGATCTATAGGCCGTACAAGGGCGGGGGTCACTGGGGGCATCGCCTGGTTCAAAAGAACGTCCCCCAGCTCCTTCACGGCCGATTCTTGCCCCGCAGCTAGAGCCGACTGCTCTCCATGAGTCTTATGAGAGGTGTTATCTTCTGGCAACGATGTCACTAGAGAGGAATCAGTACCCGCGTTGCCACTTTTCCCACCAGCAGCCGCTGCAGAAGAAGAATCCTCCGGGAAATCGTCCCAATCTTCTGCGTACGCACGCACCGCCCTTGGCTCGGGAGGGCTGAGGGGCGATAAGCTGTCGACAATATTGGACTCTCCGAGAAGGCCCTTATACGCTAATAGAACAGAGCCGATATTGTTACCATACAGCAACCGATCAATTCCTAACCTACTGGCAAGTGTGGCACGTTCGTATTCCGTAGCAGTTGACCGAATGCTCTTCGAGAATGAAATCGTTCGCTCAGCCCCACCACCAGACAACTCCAAAATACCGTTTGCCAGCGCCTCACTGACGCGTACTGACGCGTCTTCTGCATCTGCTCGATACCGGGCGATAATTTTTTTCTGAAGCCAATGTGTGGTTGGAGCGTCCAACTCGTGTAACGAGGCGAGATCTTCGGGTGCCACGTCAATTATTTCCGCGCCCACAACTGTACTGAACCCGCGCGGACGAGCTGGCTCAGACAGCTCGTCGTCTTTTGTCACATGGCGTAATAACAACATATCTTCGCTGAGCAACGAGAGCGTAGGTGGAATATGGGGTGACTCTTCGGACGATCGGCTAGTCAAAGCCTCGACTTTAGAGAGAAGGCCTTCTTGGATATACCTCCCCCAATCTTCCACGCCGAGAGCACTGGCGAGGCGCTGTCGATCGATAGTGGCACCATACAACAATAAGTCCAAGCCATAATGACTCGCCAATGCCAGACGTTCAAAAGGCTCCAAAGGAATAGCGAAGGTTATATACCTTCCATTGACAGGATCGCGAATAGAGTTAACATGTGCTTGAAAATTGAGATCCTGCAGGACCGAAGGGGCACCAAGTGCCGACGTCAATACACCTTGGTTAACGCACGCAAAAACTTGTTCTGCAACTTCATCAAACATTTCCAGTGGGTAGCAAGCAGCGACGCGTCTGACTTCCCAGCGCTCCAGAAGTTTTCCGGCAGCTCCTCCTGCGACCCGGCCCGCAAATCTTCCATTAGCCTTTGCTATACGATAGGCCAGTTCAATCTCTTCCGGTGAGCCATTTGTCTTAATAGACCTTCGCCGCATAGCCCTGCCTTCAGTATCCTCTGCTGTAATCTTATCCAAAAATTCCTGTGCCGCCACAAGCGGATCGTTAGGGCGGTGTTTGGCGATACGGCGAAGCGTACCAGGGGTAATGCCAGGCCTAGCGCCGATAAAATCAACCAGGAGGCGCATATTATTAATAAATCTCTCGAGCGCATCGGCATAATTATCGGTGTTGCCCGTAGCGATATCCAACATATCCGCGACGCGAAGGTAAGGGTGATCGGCTCCGTAGCGAGCAATACTGGCTTCGACACGCTCGGTGATCGCCCGAAAAACAGCCTCCGGATCAGCGACCGCATTTACGGTCTTCCGGATCATGCCACGCCTTATGGGAGTGCTGCCGACAAACCGCTCTTCAAGAGCCTTTTCAACTGCTGGGTCGACTAACTTATTGAGGCGGGCGGCCATACGCAAAGATGCTTCAGAACCGCCCGGATGTAGCAGTCGGTTAGCGTGAAGCATGGTCTTGTACCTTTTAAGTACCCGTTCCGGCTCCCGCCAGCTGCGGCGGACCATATCATGGAATTCAGAATTCGACATATCTCCGTCAAGATGCAAGGTAGCAAGCTGCTTCCACTCTGCCGCGCTACGGCTCAACCCCTGCTTAGCCGGCCTCAAAAAGCCGTTCCGGGCAAGCTCGATAACATCCTCAAGATACTCACAAATGATCGGGAAGTTGTCTTCAAGCTTGAAATGTTCTGGCGAATAGCGGTTTTCGCGGCTGGCCCGAGCTTTGGTAGGATTTCCTTTAGTCGTCGTAAACCGTACAAAGTCAGCTTGTTGACAGAGGACGAGGGCGATAGACTCAACGGCTCGTTGCGCATCGGTTATCTTTATCAGCTGCCGGTCCGACATATCCTCAAAAATTTGGGGAGTACGGTCCGCTAGCTTCTCCATGATGTGTTCTCCGATACGAGGAAGCTCAGTTGGTCGAGGGCCATCAATATAAAACTGACCGCTTCTTACTCCTCGCCGTAAATGAGTCAATGCAAGGTGGGGGTCAAATGGTAACTCACGCAAATCAAATGGCAGCGCGACGATATCTAGCCTATCACCACGGTCATCAGCCAGAACTTCGGCAGCAACCTGCTTGCCGGCAATAAAGGCTCCATAGCCCAGCATACCTGCAATCTCACGGCTATAGGGATTACACACTGGCAGCTGTAAACAGTTAAGGCAGGCCTCCTCAGCCTCTGATAATAATGAACGGTCTTGCTGCGCCGCTCCCGCATCAATCTGCGCAAACAGCTCGCGTTCCTCACCAACACAGGCGCCATATGGGATAATAAATTCCCGTCCGTTCGCGCGTCGCGCTTGGTCGTCTGGCTGGTACTCGCTCACTTCTATCTCCGTACGTTTATATTAAGCCGATATCACACGCCGGTGTCAATATGCGGCTCATATTCGCTTGAGCTAGTATTGTTGCATCCTATCAGCACATCTAGATTTTATCTTCCGCCTTGGCGTGAAAAACTAACCGTAATCAGCTCAAGGACGGTCACCGCCAAGAGGATAGCGACTTGGCTGCGTCATTTGCAGATCGGAGTATACCGCGAACGTGATCTCTTAATTTAGACAGCTTCACCAGAGTAAGCCAGCTGCTCTAATGGGATCTCTTCGTAGGGTTGCTCTATAACATCCATAACCATTTCAGGCGTGTCTACAAAAGTAACCAGATCCTCGAGGGGGCGGGGAAGGCGCGACAAAAAGCCGTCGCGCTTCATTCGATCATACTGCATTTTTAGGCCTGCAAAGAAATTGTCCGTGTTTAGTACAATGAGCCGCTTATTATGCTGCCCATACCGGCGACGCTCCAAAAGATCGGTAAACTCATCTACCGTACCAGTGCCGCCTACTATCGTTACAATGACGTCCGACTTCTCTAACATTATCTCTTTGCGCTCTGCGAGGCTCTTTGCGAAATACATTTCATCTGCATTTGGATATGCGCTGGCCTTAAGCTGTTCCATAGAAACACCTATGATACGTCCTTGAGCGAGCTGAGCGCTTTCCGCGACCTCATGCATAAGCCCTCGATCAGAGCCACCCCAAACCAATGTATGGCCATTTTCGGCGATAATTCGCGCCAAGCTACGGGCGGCCGTTATATATTTCTTATCAACTTGAGCAGCGGAACAGAAGATGCAAATATTCATTTTCGAGCTTTCTATTACTACCTAGGAAGATTTAAATTTTAAGTAATAGTAGTTGAACTGTCAACGTTCTAGAAAAAGTCACAACACTCCTTAAACGCCAGATGCAGCAGATGGATTCTAAGCTTGGCCTGCTAGCAATTCTACAGCTGGACCTATAAAATGCCCTGAAATTGTCTCTAGAATAGTCGCCGCTTAAAGGTGGCTGTACTTAATTTAGGCTGACATCCCCCGCGTATATGTAATTCTAGAAGCTAACTGTACTTCGCTTATCTTTTTTCATTTGCTGATAGAGGTAGCATCCTGCACCAATAGCCCAGATCGCAACTCCATACCCAGCTACACGCTCCCAACCGCCATATCCAAGGACCATATAAGGCGGTTTTCCATCCATAAGAGATCCAAATATCCCAAGTGACCCGATGAAGACAGTCCACCGGCCAAACCATTTCCATACTTTTTTGGCAGCAATACCTAGCAAGATAAGACTTACGTTGAGGGCAGAAATTGCCAGCCCGCCGGATATGCTGTGTAATGTAGGCGCTAGATTGAGGGGCGAAAAGCCAGCAACTACTGCTTCAATACCTCCAAAGAACATCAGCACAAGACCGCTCCGCCTGAATCGACCTTGCGGCCAAAGAAAAAGCAAACCAAGGCTGACACCAAGCATAAGGAGTACTCCATATGCTACAAATGTTCCGTCCATTACTAGATGCAACGGCGCGCAGACGTGCACCATCTCCTGCGTGGCATACTCTTTATATGGTCCACAAGCTGTAATGCCAAGATCACTAATGGCCTGATGTTTCATGCTATACGGTTGGGTGGTAGTGAACTGGGTAATAAACTGCCCGAGAAAAAACACTACACCAGCTGCTATAAGGCATAAGAGACCTTTTGTTATGATATTCGTTGGCGCCTCTAAGTATTTTGGCCTCATTTAGGTTCTTCCTGTCTATTATAGTACGTTCGTACTATAATAGTAACATTATTAATCGTATGCAACAGTATATTCCGCGAAAAACTCTAACCAGTAGCGAGACCAGGATACTCCAAGGAGTAGTTGAGCAGCTCGCCAGCAATGGTTATGCAAACACAACTATAGGCGAGCTTAGTTCGCTCCTCGGGATGAGCAAGGGGCTCATTCACTATCATTTTTCGAGCAAAGAAATCTTATTTCAAGAGACCATTGCTTATATCTATACTGAGGCCAGACGCTATATGGAACGGCAAGTATGGCAAACTGATAATCCCTGGAGCCAAATCCAAACCTTCATCAGCTTGAGTTGCCAATATTACGCTCATCACGGCCAGCTTATAAAAGCCTTGCAAGAAATCCGCGCCAATTTTAAACCTCGGCAAGCGGCGAGCCTGGCAGAAGTGTTCAATGCGCGTGAGCTCAGGGAACTTGAGGATGTTATAACCGCCGGACAATCACTCGGCACCTTTAGGTATTTTGACCCCGTATTTGGTGCACTCACCTTGCGCATGAGCTTAAACGGTGCGGCACAAAAAATTCTAGCCTCAGTGAAGCCTAAACAAGAAGCTACTCTCTGCGCCAGAGAGCTTACTGAGCTATTTCGACGGGCTTGGACGAAGTAGCAGCCAATACATAGCACCTCCAAGTCGCATAGGCGTAGTCGATGTCCTAGGTGTTCTGCGCTCATTGATACTTAGTCATGCTAGGTACGAGCTCTCTAAGTGCAAGCTCGGCCAGTATGGCGTCGACATTCTGCTCAACCGTGTGCTTAGTGGTTTCGAGAATGACCTCAGGGGCAAGCGGAGGTTCGTACGGATTACTCTCATGAACGCCAGTGAGGTTGTGCAGTTCACCCGCACGCGCCTTCTGGTATAAGCCTTTGGTGTCGCGCTCTTCACAGACTGCCAGCGGCGTGGCAATGTGCACTTCCAAAAACTGGCCCTTAGCGAACTTTGTGCGCACCCTGTCCCGTGTTACACGATAAGGACTTATCAATGCACAAACGGCGATGCCACCCCCATAGACGATTTGCGAGGCATCATGCCCAACGCGCAGCACATTTCTATCGCGATCATCACGGCTAAAACCAATATTTTTCCATCTTCTTACAACATCACCATCAAGCAGAGAAACATCACGCCCTTCCGCTCTAAGCCTATCCCATAGTAATGCAGCAGTCGTGGTCTTACCCGAGCCGCTTAAGCCCGTAAACCAAACGCAAAAGCCAGAGGTTTGATTACCCCCTTCGAGGCGACTCATCTTTTTATAATCATTTCTATAAGGACTTTACGACTTAGCGGCATACTCCACGCATACACCTTTATACATAGCTCCTCGCATCATATACAGGTTAGCAAATAATTTGCTATGCTTACCAAAATAAATTATACGCTATCGGCGCGAGCCAATGGACGCGTAAAAAAGAAGGGTGCAGATGAGATATTCGGAAACAAGTAGGTCATCTCAAAACAATGAACCGAAACGCCTTGTCGCCGGATTTCGCAAGACAGGACGAACATGGATGCGTTTTATGCTTGCTGCCGGGCTTTTAGACACATATCCCATAGATGGGTTGGATGTGGACAGTTTAAGCTTAGCCAACGCATACACTGTGGTGCCAAACGACAAGATTGGAGCAGGGCGCGTATCTGGTCAGCCCACGTTCCAGTACCAAGGCCGCATGCCTCTGATTGAAATGACACACGAACCACATAAGAAGCCGCATAGCACCAGATTCGAGGACGCCCGAGTCGTTTTCATGACGCGCGACCCACGCGATATCATGGTTTCAGGCTGGTTTCATGACACAAGACAGCTCGACGAGTTGCACGACAGATTTCATGGCGGCCTTAGCGAGTTCATCCGGAGTCCCCGGGGCATCGGCGATTTTGTTGCCCACCTTAATTCCTGGGCATATAAACTTGACGATAGCCAAGTCTTAACATACGAAGCGATGCGTCAAGATCCAGCCGCTGCCCTGCAGAAAACAAACGAGCTGCTTGATATTGGCTTGTCGTCCCAAAGCATCTCGCACGCCGTAGAGGCTGGCCACATAGATAGAATGCGTAAGATCGAAGTAAGGGACGGTATTCCTGGCCATGACTACGACAGATCAGATCCGGATGCGCTCCGTGTTCGTCGGGGAGTAGCCGGGGGTTTTGTCGACCATATATCTGAATCCGATCAAGCTTATATCGGCTCTGCGCTTACCGAATTAAACCCGAGAGCGTCGGGCATCGTCGCCATGACTGGCTACTTTGGTCCAGAAGCTCTCCAACAACTCTAGCGATCTCCCTAAATGGCCGTTATTGTCGCTATTAGGGTCCCAACTCTCCCGGCATCAATTTTTGAGAGTGGCGGCGATAATTGGCAATCATAGACAAGGCTTCTGCCGCGAAGATCCGATAGGATTACCCCGTAATATATTAATTTTTCTTGAGAACTGCTACTACTGAACTACCAAAGGGCAGCCTATACTTTTTGTGCAGTCGCGCTTCGGCATACAACATATGAGTCAGCAATCGATTGACCCACCCAGGCACCCCGACATACGACGTTTTCTCTCTCTTGCCAAAATACTTATCGAGTATACGAAATCCCGCAACCAATGGAAACGAAAAAGCAAAGGCATACGAAATGGTATGGACCTGCAAACCTGCCGACTGAGCCACAGTTTTAAGAGTCCTTTTAGTATAACGGCGCTCATGTCCCAACGCTACATCATGGTGTGACCACAGCCATTGGTAAGCTGGTACGGTAATAATTAGGACGCCATCGTCTTTTAAGATCCGCGACCACTCTTGCAATGCAGCTTTATGCATGTCTATGTGCTCGAGTATGTCAAATGCTGCCACCATATCGTACGTCTTGGCTCGAAATGGCAGCTTATTGTTGTTATCTGTTTTGATTATATTCTCAATGCCCTGGAGCTTCATGATAGCTATTGCTTCGTCGGAAACTTCGACATTCTCTACGAGTCCATAACGTCTGAGAAGAGAGACAGTACCTCCCGTCCCGCTGCCGACATTCAAGATTTTCATCTGCTGCCGCTGCCGAACATCGCAAAAGGAAACAATGTATGCCTCAATAATTCGTAGTCGGCCTATATGCCACCAATAGGTTTTTTCGCGCAATGCTAAAGTAGCATATTCGTCTGTATGCATGATGTCCTAGAGTTATTCGGATAAGAAGGGTCCATTATACTACGTCCTAGGACCCATTTCTCGTCGCGGCGCTGCTTTGGTTAAAGCTTATCTGGTGGGCTCGGCCAAACACCCATTTGCCAACCTCTGAAAGTAGGGCGAGTATGTGTCCGCATTCGGCTTCGCCTAACTGGCGTTGTCGTAGGTCAGCATGAGATGTGCGATCAAGATTGAAGGCTAGCCAAGCCAGGATACCACTAGCCCAATCGCTACAATACACTTGATAGGTATCAAATACAGGAGAATAACCTGTGCGTTCTAAGTAGGCGCTTACTGCAGATACGATACGCTCTTCCGAGAGCTTGCCTTGACGTGCCAAAGACCAATCAATAGCTACCGTAAAAACGTCTTGCAAGGGGTCGGCTATCCAATTGGCGTTATCCCAGTCTACGAGTATGAGTCGGCTATCCTTTAGCAGAACGTTTTTGGCGGTGAGGTCCCGGTGTGATGGTACCGTAGGTCGTTTTCTATTCATCCTTTGCCAATTAGAGATAAGATTCTCAAACTGCTGAATGGTCCCCAGCCTCCGAAAAAGTAGATCGCTCCACGCGGGTCGTGCAGTGCTGTGTACATCGAGCCATTGACTCCACTGGATAGGATTATATGTGGCCGTTCGGTATTGATCCGGAGGCTTTACGCCCATGCGGTGAATACGTCCTATTGTTTCTACTAGGTCGCCAAAGTTCGTAAGCTTCCCTTCGCTAGCGGGCGTACACCCCTCCATCCATCGATGCACACGCACAAAGTGCAGATCAGAAGTATGCAATGTGAGGGGCGCAAGGACTTCAGAACTGTGCGGCAAAAAGATTACCTCCGGGGTAAGGATGCCGACACTAGGTGCAAGCCTTTCGATGGCGCTACTGGTTTCGATATGATTTTTAAAATTTGGCTCTTTGGCCTGCGAGACCATTTCTTTGATGGCGAAGTCGCCAAACTCAGTAGTACATCGGTATAGTCGGTGCAGTAAGCCGCCCGACACTGGTTCAGCACTACGTAATTGACCGAGACCAAAGCGTGCACTGGCAGCTTTTAATAATTCATAGGGTATTTGATCTTTGGCCTTAGCAGACATGACTATCCTAGTAACAGCCTTAATACTTCTTTAAATCAACTCGCACATAAAAAAATGTAGGATGCTAACGAAGCTGCCAATAAATAATTAGGCCTCTGGCCCCTTGCGCGCGTAATACTGCATGTCGAGCCATCGACTCTCGTTGATTTCAAATCGATCCGCTGTCAGTACGCGTGCTCCGGCCGATGCCAGCAATGTGCGCACTTGCTCTGGCGGCATGCAGTGCATCTCCATGGGCGCTGGGTATCGCAGCACTAACCGCTGTCCTGTTGCTAGCACCCAGCGTGGCGCCCACCGAAACAGCATTCCTCTCATAGTCCAGGCTGTACTGGCAGGAATGTGGAATACCGCAATCCCACCTGGCTTGAGCACCCTGATGAAATCTGTCAGATAGACTTGACTGAACCGAACCGGCATATGCTGCAACACCATACTACTGTAGACAAAATCGAAGGAGTCGTCGTCAAACATCGCTAAATCAGCGCGTTCATTGCGCACGAACCGGCACCATTGCCTCTTCGCCTCCTCCTCAGCAGCCGCACGTGCCAGCGCCAGCATCCGTTCACTGACATCAACCCCAACCACTTCGTCGAATCGTTCAGCTAGAGGAAAAGTGAGCCGACCAACTCCACACCCAAAGTCCAGCGCTCGCTCGCGCTTAGGCTCCAGCCCCAACTCGATAGCTCTTCTCAGCACGGTCGCAATCTCTTGCTCACCGGTCGCATAGAAGGCGTCACGGTCCCACCGGTTACCCTTCTTGCCTGGCTGTGCACAAACCGCCCACAAAGGATCCTCGCTGGCCAAGCGATTCCACGCCTCGCTGATTTGCTCTAGCCTCGCAGACATCAACGCACGCCTATTTGTAACAGAAAAAATGATCTCCCCCATCCGGCTGTAGGCAAGGTCAGTATCGACGATCCGTCCATCAAAGCTCGCCACGCCGACACGAACAGGGAAGAGTTGGATATTTTAAAAAAATCGAAGCGACCAGTTTTAATGGATACTGAAACTGCATACGCGGGAGTATATACCAATGGAGCCCATTTCAAAACCCTTATGCATATCGCTACATTACCGCTGCTTATTATCTTAGCAACATACGATCCAGAGATACATGAGATAAAAAAGTGCGACAAGGCAGGAGGAGCTGTTGAGCTTGGTCAGCCTGAGCTCTAAGACTCATTTATATATGATTAGGCCTGAAGTTTTTGAATTGGTACATGGCAAAGGTAACCGTTGCAAGGGAGTACGCGCTTGCGTCACTTCACTCTGCCGGCAGCTAGAGAGAAGACCCTACTCCCCAATCTGAACTGGCTCCCAAGGGGGCCGGATATTCTCCAGGCGCTGCTGAGAGATTGAACTAAAATATGTTTTGTCTGGAATAATATTATTGGGATCGTACTCATATGACACTATCTCACCAAATCCAATAGCAGCGTCAGGATTACCATCTCTTGCGCGGCCAATGAGAGGCTCGCTCCCAACTACTATCAGTCCACGGTAGGGGACGTTGTACTCTTGGAGCGTTTGATCAATAAACTGTCCAAAATGGCGAACCCCGTTTACCTCGGAGATGCCAGCGGCCGTCACACGCTTACTATGGAGTATTGTTGGAATATTAAGGCGCCTTGCAATAATCGCTCCGAACTTGGTTGCTCTTTGCATAGTAGCGACAAGGATTAACGCATCTCTCCCCAGTTCTCTGCCCAGTAGGAAATCAGCTGCCGCTAGGGCTTGTTCCTCACCCAAGTCAGTTAATTTTCCATGTACGTCACACTCACCATGCCGCATAGCATATATAAGCTTGCTCATATTCTTATTTTGTAGTAATCGGCGTTGTTCCGCAACTATAATGTACGTATCTTTCTTCTTTAAAGTAATCAGGCGTTTTTCAACAGAGGCTCATCCCCGCAGCAGCGGAGGGGACTGGCATGATCGGAAGTGTTGAGTCCAGGGACAACGGGCCTGGTAGTTTCTCACCGGCAGGCGAAAGCGTCTACAAGGCCAATGGCTTGTACAGCGCACGCCGCGCCCATATGACTGGCAGCAACATGCTGGTCGGCAGCTCGTGCGACGGCCTTTGCCACCGGCGACTATGCCTCGGGTGCTTGTATCCTTTGAATAACCACTACGTAGTGAGCAGCTGTTAATTTTTTTACACTCATTTCAGCCGATTTTCTATATAATAGTATACATTAGGTTAAAGTCGCGCTTCGCCTTAAGTTCATCAACAAGCAGGTAGGTTGCTCCTGGTATTTAGCCGCATCTTCGATGTCCTCAAGACATTTAATAATTAATATAAATAAGCACAGTTTAGGGGGGATACTATGCAAACAATACATCTTATGGGAACTGCGGCTACACGGCTCCGTGCAATACTCATCGGCCTCGCGGTTGTAGTAGTCCCGCTACTACCCATAGCGCATAGCTCTGCGGCATCCTCGGGAGTGGCGTCATCTATAGTTTGGCAAGCCGACTGCGCGCAGCTCGATCCAAACGCAGTCGCCAGCCAACAATGCGGTACAATACAAGTTCCTCTCAATTACAACGACCCATCTGGGCGCAAAATCACCGTGGCCGTGTCTAGGGTCGCAGCCGCTGAGCCAAGCCAACGTCGCGGCGTGCTCGTGATGAACCCGGGCGGACCAGGAGGGCCTGGTCTGGACTTGCCCTCTCAGTTTAGTCAGATTATGCCTCAAAGCGTGCTTAACCAATATGATTTAATTGGCTTTGACCCGCGAGGCGTCGGACAAAGCACACCTGTCTCCTGCGGCTTAACCAGCGATCAAGCTTCACAAGCGTTAGTACCGCTCACCCAAAATCATAGCTTTAGTGATACTGCTTCGTTTATGAAAATGGTTGCAGACAAATGTGCAGCAACCTCCGGGGATTTGTTACCGTACATTACCACGAATAACACTGCACGCGATATAGATCAAATCCGTCAAGCGCTCGGCGAGCAAAAGATTTCGTACTTTGGCTATTCGTATGGCACTTATTTAGGCTCAGTCTATACCTCTTTGTTCCCGCAACGGAGTGATCGTTTTGTCTTAGATAGCTCGGTTGATGCTAATTGGGTATGGCGAGAGCAGTTCCGCTCATGGAAGCTGGCTGACTACAGCCGATTCTCAGATTTCGCAAAATATCTAGCAGCCAACGACGCCACATACCATTTAGGTAGTTCCGAGAGCCAAATCAATGCCAAATTCTTTGAGCTCGTTAACAAATTGAGGACCTCCCCAGTTGCAGTATTCGGTATTACGCTTAACGACACGATGTTCCGTGAACTTACCTTCTCAGTTCTTTATAACGATGCCGATTTCGCAATTGGTGGCCAAATTTGGCAAGTGGCAGATGGGCAAACCGCCAGCAGTGCACTTAAAAGCGCAGTCGCTTCGTTGCAACCTATCGCCCAGGCCACAACAGTTCCGGTAGACAATAGCGGAGCATCAGCGCTGGCCGTACTGTGTGATGATACGGCCTGGTCTCGGTCGCCCCTCCAGTATCAAGGGGAACTGACGCTGGACAAGTTAATATCACCTAAATTCGGCGAACTTGGTTCTAACATATGGCCCTGTGCCTACTGGCACTACCAGCCGGGGGAGCAAACAACCGCCATTAACCCCGTTGGACCGACTAACATACTCATGATCCAAAACCTGCGCGACCCCGCTACACCCTACGCGGGCGCTCTGGAAACACGCACGCTTTTCCAGGACCGGGCTCGCCTGGTAAATGTTGACCAAGGGGGTCATGGTGCGGCATATCTGGCTGCCAACCAATGTGCAACAGACGCCGTTAACACTTATCTCGCTAGCGGTACTTTGCCAGCCCACGATACTATTTGTGCTGCTCAAAGGGGAACCGCGCTGGCACCGCAAGATTCCAGCAAACAGCAAGCTATCGAGAAACTTCGCAGGCTCGTACACTAATACCACTAAAACCTCTATGCGAGCGCAGGTCTCCTCGCATAGACAACTCCTCTTCATTGGACGTTAAGGCAATGAGTGATCTGAATAACCTCATCTTTAACGGCAGGTAGATCTGAAGATTTAACTATCGTTCGCGATGGGATGCAGTAGCGGGGTGGGGGCTGCTAAGTTTATGCTGAATCTGAGCGGCTAATTCAGCTAGATGGGTCTGTTTAGTTTTAATCTCCTCTAGCTTGGCTCTCAGTGCTGCACGACCAGTGGCAGTGTTAAGAGTCCCGGCCTGGTATGCTTCAGCCAACGGCTTCATCTCTGACAACTTAAAACCTAAAGATTGCATAGTCTTGATGCCCTTTATCATCTCGACAGCTTCTTCGTCGTATACAGCATATTGTGCTGATCCTGCATTTTCGTATGTGCATTGGATAAGACCATACCGAGTATACAAACGAACCGCATCCTTACTGACGCCACTGAGTCGCGCAACTTCACCTATCTTCATAAAAATCTTCTTGACTATTGACTTATGTCTATAGTTTACCGTTACGGTATGAAAGATACAAGACAGCCACACACCAAAGTCATACTAATAACCGGTTGCGCCACAGGAGTAGGGCATGCTACGGCGCTCGCATGCGTAAGGGCAGGGTATATTACCTACGCTACCGGCCGTAATCTTAAGGAACTACGCGATCTCGCCGCGGCCGGCTGCCACACGCTTGAGCTCGACGTAACAAGCGAAAACTCACGCGTCCAAGCCGTGCAAGCCATTCTGGCAAAACATAAAACAATAGATATCTTAGTTAATAACGCAGGATATGGCCAAATGGGTGCGATCGAATTGATCAGCTTGGACCAGATCCGTCGGCAGTTTGAAACGAACGTATTTGGAGTGTTGCGCCTGTGCCAGTTGGTAATGCCCCGCATGCGTCAATCGGGCAAGGGCACCATAGTAATCGTCGGCTCCATGGGGGGACTTGTCACGACGCCGTTTATGGGAGCGTACCATATGAGCAAATACGCAGTTGAATCACTGGCCGATGCCCTGCGTCGTGAAGCAAGTGGTTTTGGAATACGAACCATCTTACTGGAACCAGAAGCAATTAAATCAAATTTTGGAAATACGACTCTTGCTTCTGTGAGCAGGGGAGATACTCCTTATACAGAAACGCAGAAGCGTATTAGTCAGATAACCGCCAAATCATATATGAGCCCACGCTTACTTACACCAGAGCGCGTTGCAGACAAAATTATTAAAGTTACGGCTAGTAAACACCCGAAAGCCAGATATCGTATCGGCGTGCAGGCACACATTATGCCAGCGCTCTTTCACATTATGGGAGACCGCCTAACCGATAAACTGTGGCATAACATCATAAAGCCAAAAAACGGATAAAGCACTTAGTCCATACCAATTAATTTTCCAGTAGCAGAATTCGAGGTAAAACCAATACTTCAAATGGAGGCGTACTAGCCGTCTAGCGATCTTTTCCCACCGTAATCGAAGCCATCTCGTCAATATGCCAGGACTGTACTGCCGTAAGTGGCAACTTCTGCCCGGAGCGATAGTCGTCAATAGCTTTGAGGATGGTGGGCGCTCGAAGCTTGCCAGCTTTCCCGAGTGCAACAATTTGCTCATAGGTTAGTGCTTCAATGACGTCATGCTCATCTGAGTGAAAAACAGTATCACTTGGGGTGCTACCAGCAAATATAGTGAACAATACATTACTGCCAGTAGCAATAACGGTTTGGTATATTCCCACCAGACATTCAAGTGTTATAGCTGCACCAGTTTCTTCTTTGGCTTCACGGGTTATGCATTCGATGAGGTCTTCGCCGACTTCAAGTGTACCGGCTGGCAGATTGTACAACTCTGCTTTTTCGTGGCGCACTTCTTTAATGAGGACGAAGTTGTCGCCTTGCGTGAGGATAAGACCGGCGCCAATGAAAAAGGGCATTAGTTTTGTCTCCGTTTCATCCACCATTGTTTCAGATCACCTACAACCAGCGTTGAAAGCAAGAAGCCCGTCGGCGGCACAAGGGCATCAACAAAAGGCTTGCTGCTGCCAATGGCAAACAAGAATAGTACCACCACAATATAGGTTACAAACATAATAACCGACTTACGAACCAGACTACCTTCCCAGGCTTTATCCATTTCGACCCTTTTGTTGCGAGCTTCGAGAGCAGCGATGCGACTCTTAAGTTGTTCGAGTTCAGATTGCATGGCGTAAGTATACTTTATAACGGCGGCTAATTGCTAATACTGCTAGCAGGCTATCTAGTTTTGGGCCGATCTTTAAACAATCCGGCTGTTATTTGACTCGTAGTCAAGTAGAAAGATTATGAGAATGGGTGGGGGGTTATAAGTTGCAGGCCCGTAATATGTCATCCACTACTTTATCAAGAGGTCGGCGTACATCAATAATCACTGCGCCGTAATCTCTGTAACGATCCTGAAATGAGTCATGCCAGCCTAGGATGCTCTCAAGTTCATCGGGCGCCTTGCCAAAATCATGATCAGTACGGCTGGCGATTCTATGTCGCAGTGTTTGCTTGTCGAGAACAAGACATATCACTGTATCGTACAAATCCAGCATGTCATCGCCATTTTCAGGTGAGCCGCATAAAAAGATAGGTTTGTTTTTGGCACGTTCGGCAAACTCCTCAGCCTTCTGTCTCGACATTTGCCATTCGTGTTGCTCGTACCATTCTTTCGTACGGCTATTTTCGTCTTCTGAGCGTTCAATCGGTTTGCCGGTTGCCTTGTCAAACCAGGTTGTAATGCCGTCGTCATCTGTGTCGTGGGCTTCGTAGCCGCGACGCTGTAATTCTTTACGCACTGTGGACTTGCCAGCTCCTGAGTTGCCGGTGATATAAATGAGAGGCATTAAATTACCTCCACCTCGGCCCAAACTGGCAAATGATCTGAATATTCGGTCTGCAGAATCTCGCTCCGTAGTACATTTACGTCTGTACTAGCAAAGATATAATCCAGCCGCCAGTTGAGTTCTGTTTCTTCAAAGCCGTTGTACGAGAATGGTTTTGTTGTCCAGGTCTTTTGGCTGAAGTCCGGGCCTGCGTGCTGGAGAAGCTTTTGAACTTTTTGAAGTGTTGGTGAGTCCGGTGTAACATTAAGATCACCCGTAAAAATGAAGTTGTGCTGCTTGGATTTGAGAATAGCTGCGAGCTTGTCAGCTTCTTGCTCTTTACGTGGGGTATTCACAAACCTGTCGGTGTAGGACATATGCGTCGTGCCGACGGTAAGCTGGTGCGTATCATCAATTTGCAGTGTCATTTCAATGTAGCTACGGTATTCGTCGTCAAAGCCGTTCGTGCCTACGGGTTCATTAATGTAGTGGAAACACTTATCTACTATGGGGAATCTGGCGAAGATGGCGTTGGCCTGAAGCCAAGAACCATCTGGTAAAGGCATACCTTGCCCGTAGTGCCGGTAGCCAAGTGTACGAGCGATATACTCAACAGTATCGGGTTCGTTCTGCTGATAACCATTGGTAAGCTCTTGCAAGCAAATGATGTCTGCCGGATGTGCTTTTAAGAATGCGGCAATATTACGGATATCTTCTTTGTACCAGATATTCCACTGCAGGATTGAGATAGTTTGACTCATAGTAAACTCTCCAATTCTTGCTTTGCTTGCTCAAACGATCGGTACTGAACTGCTTTCATTCCAGTCGTAACAGCAGCATCACAATTGCTCTTTACATCGTCGATCATGACCGCCTCGTCTGGTTCAACACTCAACTTATCGCAGGTCAGTTTAAATATCTCCGGATCGGGCTTAGCGTAGCCTGTACTGCCAGAGAGAACTACAACATCAAATAGGTCACTTCTTTCTTGCTCAGTAAAGAACCCCTCCATCATGTCGGCACCGATATTGCTAAGCAGCGCGATCTTGTAGCCTTTGCGTAGTTCTTTTACGTAAGCGACCAATTCGTCGTTACGAACATGACCTTGGAAAAAGCGGTCTTCGATTTCTTGGGGAGTCAGCCCGAGTAATTCGCTCGCCTGCGTGATAAGGCCAGCCTTTGACAGTGTACCGCGTGCAGCTTGCTCGTCTAGATTATGCAAGGCTTCAGCTTTATCTTTTGGTGAACGCGGGTCGCGCATATAGGCAAAGACCGGATCAACGTAAAAGACTCCGAAGCAATCGAAGACGAGGGCTGTAATCATTTTAATTCTACCTGAATCGTTTGCACTTCATTAGTGCCAATGTTCTCAACAGCATGGGAGATTTCAGGTGATGATGTAACCTGTCCTTCCTCTAAATCTACGTCCGCTACGGTACCATCTGGCTTAATAAAACGAAGCCTACCAGAAGAAAGAATGTAATTGATATTTTCGGGGTGCCAATGCATGTTAGCCTTATCACCGGGTCGAACAGTTACCCTCAGTACGCGCATCTTGTCGTTTTCAAAAATGACTTTGTGAAGATGCGGCGCAATGCTGACTGCATCGTCAGTGTGGTCTGATATATTACTCACTGTTTAATTTCCTTTTCCCACGACAAAGCCTGCACTTCTTCAATGAGTGCTTTTGCGAGTCCACTATGCGCTTCCTGACTAAAATGAATCCCGTCGTCTCCGGCATGAGCTACTTGAGCGGTGTCAACGAAGGAACATTCCATGTTGCTTGCCACTCTTTGTAGCTCAACGCTCAGCGCTTGTGACTTTAAGGCTGATTCGTGGTCGTAGAAGTCTGGCACATAGAATTTAGCAAAGGTTGGTGCTTGATCATCAACCAGGATAGGACTAACCAGTATTATCTTTGCGGGGTTGCCATCACCTTGCGCTGTTTTGCGTTGGATGATTGCAATAAGCCCCTCGATAGCTTCCGCAATATCCTGAACACTTCGATTAAATTCAGTCTTTAAATCATTTGTTCCAAGCATGAGGATGACCATGTCGAGTGGCATATGACTATCCAGGCAGGGTTCAAGGTAGGTTTTACCGTTGCGGCCTGGTTCGCGATCGTAGTCCAGATCAGTTGTGCGGCCGCTGAGTCCTTCTTCGATAACGTAGTAGTCTTCGCCTAAAGCTTGTTGCAATAGCCCTGTCCAACGAACGTTGGCGGGAAAACGGCCAGATTTATCTGGCTTTTGGCCCCAGGTGTTGGAGTCTCCGTAGCAGAGGATGGTTTTGGGGGTAGGGTTGGTGATCATCTATTTTTCTCCCAGTCTCGCACGACATAAAGCGCGTTGGTCTCTAGCTCTAATACATGTATATACTCAATATTTTGTGCAAAGGCTTTTTGTAAATCACTGGTTGCGACAATATTATTCTCGTAATAGCTTTCATCTACTTCGCTTTTTCGAATTGCATATACGATCTTTCGTATACCCGCCCAGTAGGCAGTAGCAAGGCACATAAGGCAGGGTTCCATAGAGGTGTACAGAACTGCACCCTCGAGATTTCTATGAACCAGTTCAATGGCATTTTCAATTGCATGTACTTCGGCATGGCGAAAGTCATGAGTATCACCACTCATGCCAGACACTATTGGTGGCTCGCCAAGATAGCTCGCGGCGACGATTGCGCCGGCAGGAAATCTGCCTTGCTTAGCAGATTCTTTGGAGCGCATTATTGCCATCTTTAAGTAGTCTGTGTCATCTGATTTCATAACAATTGCTTTTCCTCCATAATTTCGATAAGTTTTGGAAATGCCGAATACTCCTGACTCTGCTCAAGGTTAAAATGTCCTTGGTTTGGGAGGACGAGCATCTGCGCTTTGCAATGGTCGGCCACAAACTGCGCTTGCTTAAGCGGTACGTATGGGTCGGTATCGGAATGGACGAATAAGAGCCTGTCCACGTTTTCTCGAATTGCTTGCCATTCAAATGGGACGTCAAACAAGCTATTGTTTGCCTCCCATTTAAGCGAGTTATCGTGAAAAACAGAAACGGCAACAATGCCGCCAATCTTGGCCTTGCTTTCTTGAGCTAGAATGAGCGCAAGAATAGCGCCGCTGGAATGCCCAACAATAAGCGTGTCTTCGTCAATTGGGAATGGGCAACTTGCATACACATAGTCAGCTTCGGCGCGAAGGGACGGCTGCTCGGGGTGTGGTAGCTGCGGGAGCCAAACAAACAGCCCTTTGGCCTCTAGTTCACCCTTGAGCCATTGGAACCAGTTGCCGTTAGGCGAACCCATGGTGCCGTGAAGGATGACAGCGTTTTTCATGCATTCTCCTTACTCAAATGCTCGTGCACAATCTGCCAATCACCATTTATCCTTTTTAAGACATTCGTACCTTTACCCTCGTAAACTTGCCGCTTAATATACCGCACTGCTTCTTCAAGATTCGACTGTAATTCATTGGCAGTATCGACCTTCAGCGTTTGCTCCTTCCATGGAGTGTAGGCTTTACGTCGTTCTTCGACTCTCTCCCAAGTTACTTCCGGCAGACCATGCAGGCTCCTGACACGTTCTTCGATACGTTTTTTGTGAAGAGCCGTGTCGCTGGTGGCGCATTCGATAATAATCAAAGTGGCATTTTGCTTTTTGGCAAGCTCCCGCCAGACACCTTTTGCTTCTTCCTCGGCATTGACGGCATCGATCACGACCGAGCTACCGAGTTTGAATTGCTCAGTAGCCAGGGATTCGGCAACAAGATAAGCTGCATAGCCTGTTTCGAAGCTCTTTTCTATACCAGATCTAATAATTGCTGACTCGATGGGATCAACAGAAAATAGCGGCAAACGTAGCTTCTTGGCCACCGCTTCAGCAAGGGTACTTTTGCCGCTGCCGGGCAGGCCAGAGAGGAGGATAAGGTTGTTTTTTGTCACGCCGCGATACCCGTCACATTACCTGCCATGTCAGTCTGATATACTCCTTTGGATAAATCTACCAATGTAAGTTTGTTGCCGAACGGATCCTCGACAAGAGCGACTTTACCAACCGGAATATCTTCAAGCGGCATTAGTATCTTGCCGCCTGCGCGTTCAAACACAGCGGCCGCATGCTCGGCCGATTCGACTAGAAAATCGGTTTCCGGGTCAAGTTTGGTACTGAGCACTAACTCGCTCTCGCCTAAGCGCACGGCTGCCATGTCTTCTTTTCTCCAAACAGTTTGCATACCAAGCTGTTCACGGTAAAAATCTAATCCTTCTTGGATGCTCGGCACTTTTACGAGTATCGCGTCTATTTTCTTGAGCACCGGTACGTCGTCGAGTCGAGTATCGGCTGTTATCTTCTCGCCAATTGCTATGTGGCGAAGTGCAATATCAACTCCTCGTTCGTGATCAAGCACCACATTTGGCGATTCGGAATGGTTTACATACCGTGCCAGTCCGCCTTCAAAAAGATAGATCTGTCCATTGATATTATGTGCTGCTAAGTATCGTTCTGATGGCAGTGCTTTTAGTTCTTTAAAACTTATAGGCTTAAAATCAATGCTTACAACCACTTCGCCCTTTTTAAACTCGCGGGCAGCGTAGATGGCCTTACCATTCATGAGCCCTTGGCCGATGGTTACGTCGGTGGTGTTCATTTGGTCTCCTCTGGTGCTGGTACATCCGTAATCCAAAGCTTACTCTTATCGTCCGGGTTGCCATAGTTATAGTTCACGGTAATTTCTTCGCCGGGCTGAATGGCTTTAAGCGCGGTAAAAGTGATGGTCTTTTCGGTCAGGTTCTTTTTATAAGTGGCATTTGGTTCGTAGGAGTGATTGTAGAGTGAACCGAACCCCAGGCAGATGACCACTGGTTTTTGGCCTTCAGTTTTTTCGCTCTCTTGATCCCAAATGAAGTAATAATTGCGCAGATGTGTCGCTTTGATGTGATCGTAATCTTGGGCGGCAAGCTCAAGGATGGGACATGTTTCGATTACTTCGCCTTCAGTAATATCCGCAGCAGCAAACATTCCGCGACCCGCGTTTTCAATGCGGGAATCGGCAAGATAAATTTTGGATGGTGGGGTGATGGGTTCGGTCATTACAAATCCTCCTCGGCAATAAGCGGCGTTATCTCTACAAATCAAAGCTCTTCTTTTGGCCGTCAATCCACCCGTAACATAGCGCCTCATCCAGAACACCGGCGTAACTAACAAGGGGAACGCCCGAGGTCTCAGTTTTCATCTTATTATTATAGCAAAAAGCCCTGTGCAAGGATTATTGGATAGACGAAAAATAGTTCCGCTTAATTCGGTGCATTTTGACGATTACTATAAGCGGGCAGGAATCTCAAAAACATCTCTCAC
>Ga0136846_1226769_pt1 | contig 40227 bp, 18 predicted proteins | sample HopSoiMetagenom2_FD_96841 | JGI IMG/M metagenome (GOLD analysis project Ga0136846, IMG submission 96841) | Grasslands soil microbial communities from Hopland, California, USA - 2 Assembly 2016 (version 4) | ecosystem: Environmental > Terrestrial > Soil > Grasslands | place: USA: Hopland...
AGGCCCGCGGCGCGCTGCTGCGCGCGGTCGGCGCGCGCCTGCGCGAGGAGCGCGAGGCGATCGCCGCGATCATGGCCGCGGACATGGGCAAGCTGCGCCGCGAGGCGCTGGCCGAGGTCGACAAGTGCGCCGGCGCCTGCGACTACTACGCCGAGCACGCCATCGACTACCTGCGCGACGGCGCCATCGCCACCGAGGCCCGGCGCAGCTACGTCACCTATCAGCCGCTGGGCTGCGTGTTTGCGGTCATGCCGTGGAACTTCCCGATCTGGCAGGTCTTCCGTTTCCTCGCGCCGGGGCTGATGGCGGGCAATGTCGCGGTGCTCAAGCACGCGACCAATGTCGCGCGCTGCGCGGACGCCATCGCCCGGGTGCTGCGCGAGGCCGGCGTGCCCGAAGGCGTGTTCGGCGTGCTCCACATCGACAACGACACCGCGGCGAAGGTCATCGCCGATCCGCGGGTGAAGGCGGTGACCCTGACCGGCAGCGACCGCGCCGGCCGTTCGGTCGCGTCCAACGCCGGTCGCAACCTCAAGAAATGCGTGATGGAGCTCGGCGGCAGCGACCCGTTCGTGGTGCTCGACGACGCCGACCTCGACGTCACCGTGCCTGCGGCCATCGCCTCGCGGTTCGGCAACGCCGGCCAGACCTGCATCGCGGCCAAGCGCTTCATCGTCACCCCCGGGATCGCCGACGCGTTCGTGCAGCGCTTCGTCGAGGCGGCGTCGAAGCTGGCGGTCGGCGACCCGATGGACGACGCGACCACGCTCGCGCCGATGGCCCGCGCCGACCTGCGCGACGAGATCCACGCGCAGGTGACGCGCAGCATCGACGCCGGAGCGACGCTGCTGCTCGGCGGCACGCCGGGCGAGGGCGCCTGCCACTATCCGGCGACGATCCTCGACCATGTCGTCCCCGGCATGCCGGCCTACGCCGAGGAACTGTTCGGCCCGGCCGCGGCGATCCTGCGCGCCCGCGACGACGAGGACGCCCTGCGCCTCGCCAACGACACCGACTTCGGCCTGGGGGCCAGCGTGTGGACGCGCGACCTCGCCCGCGGCGAAGCCCTCGCGCGGCGGCTGCAGGCGGGCGCGACCTTCGTCAACGCGATCGTGCGCAGCGACGTGCGATTGCCGTTCGGCGGCACCAAGACGTCGGGCTTCGGACGCGAACTCGCCGAGCACGGCATCCACGAGTTCATGAACATCAAGACGGTGTACGTCGCCTGAGCCCCGCCGACCGCGCCGGCGCCTTGTCCGACAGGCGCGCCGGCGCTGTGCAAGCCGCCGGGGAACGGCGAAAATGATGCGCCGTCGCGTGGCGCCCCGTTGCGCGGCGCACGACCACGTCCGCCATACCGCCGCATGCCCCCGGGAGTTTCCATGCGCCTCGCCCCGATCGCGTTCGCGGCCGCCGCCGCGCTGCTGTTGCCCTTCGCTCCGTCCATCGCGCGCGCCAGCGGCGACTGGGACTGCCTGCCGGCGGTGATGCCGGCCAGCGACGACTACGGCTACGGCTGCGCCGGCACCGCGCTGCTGACGCCGGCCAACGACACCCGCATCAACCTCGTGCTGCTGATGGCCGACCGCCACGGCGGCCTGCGCACGTACCCGCCGAAGCGCGAGCCGATGCAGGCGCCGCCGCTGCCGGTGCCGGTGTCGTGGGAGGACTTCGTCGCGCGGATCGGGCCCGCCGGCGCGACCGGCGACGAACCGCAGGGCTGGGTGCTGCAGGGCGAGGGCACCGTCTGCGTCAGCAACGACGCCGGCGCCGAGGCGTTCGTCGCGGCGCTGGCGGCCGATCGCGGGGTCACCGCCGAAGAACGCGAACGCCTGACCGCTGCGCGCCGGCAGGCCGGTTGCGCCAGTGACGGCAGCGCGGCGTCGCCGCTCGACGCCGCGCTCGACGGCGCGGTCCGCTCCGCGTCCGGCAAGGCGTTCCTGGCCTACCTGAAGGCCGCCGCCGCGTTCTACGCCGGCGATTACGACGCCGCGCCCTTCGCCGCGCTGGCGAAGCAGAAGCAGCCATGGGTGCGCGAGGCGGCGCGCTACATGGTCGGTCGAACCTGGGCGCTCGCCGCGCAGGCGAACGGTTTCGGCGAATACGGCGAACTGGCGTTCGACAGGATGGACGCCAAGGCGCTCGGCCGCGCCGAGGCCGCGCTCAAGGACTATCTCCACGATTATCCGCGCGGGACCTACTCCGCATCCGCGCAGGGGCTGCTGCGGCGGGTGTACTGGCTGGGCCAGGACCAGGTGAAGCTGGCCGCGGCCTACCGCGCGCAGATCGAGCAGGCCGACGCCGCGCAGCGCAACCTGCCCGATGTCGACCTGGCCCAGGAAATCGACGCGAAGCTGCCGGCCGAGGCGTACCGGCTGGAATCGGCCGGCCCGGTGCTGCTGGCGATCGACGACCTGCGCCGCATGCGCCGCGACGGGTCCGACGCGGCGGCCAAGCGCGACCTCGGCCGCGACGAACTGATGGCCCAGCGCGCGCGCTTCGCTTCGATGCCGGGCATGCACGATTACCTGCTCGCGGCCTACGCGTTCTTCGTGGAGGGCTCGCCGAAGGCCGCGCTCGAACGCCTGCCTGCCACCGAGGCGGGGAAGGGCGGCGCGCTCGACACGCTGGAATTCAGCCGCCGCGCGCTGCGCGCCCTGGCGCTGGATCGGCTGGACGACCCGAAGGCGCGGGATGCCCTGGTCGCGCTGTTCCCGCGCGCCACCGCACCGCTGCAGGGCCAGACGCTGCAGGTGGCGCTGGCGATGCACGACGCGCGCGAGGGGCATCTCGACCGCGTGTTCGCCGCAGGTTCGCCGGTGACCGATCCGGAGCTGCGCGAGATCCTGCTGGTCAACGTCGCCGGCCCCGACCTGCTGCGCGCCCGCGTGGCCGACACCAGCGCCTCCGCGCGCGAACGCGGCGTCGCCCGCTACGTGCTGCTGTACAAGTCGCTGACCCGCGGCCGCTACGCCGATTTCCTTGCCGCCGCGAAAGGCGCGCTGCCGCCGCCGACCGCCGAGCCCGACCGCTATTTCAAGCTCGAACAGGCGCCGCCGCTGGGCGATTTCGCCTGGGCCGGCAGCCAGCAGGGCTATCGCTGCCCATCGCTGGTCGCGGTGGCGACGACGCTGGCGAAAACACCGGCCGACGTCCACGCCTCGCTGTGCCTGGGCGAATTCGCGCGGCTCAACGGTTACGACGGATTCGTCCTCGACCGGCAGCCGGCGGCGACCGAACTCGGCGGTTCGCCGACCCAGTTCCCCGGCAAACCGTTCGCGCGGCAGGCGATTTACCAGCGGGTGATGGCCGACCCCGCTGCCTCGCCGCAGGATCGCGCCTACGCGCTGTATCGCGCGGTCAACTGCTACGCGCCGTCGGGCGCGAACGACTGCGGTGGCGAAGACGTGCCGACGGCGACGCGCAAGGCGTGGTTCACCCGGCTCAAACGCGAATACCCGACCTCGCCGTGGGCGCAGTCGCTGCAGTATTACTGGTGACGTCGCGCGCCGCCGTGCGCCGGTGGTCTTGCGCGGCGTCGCTGGTGACCTCGGCGCTACTGCTGGCGCTGCTGCTGCCGGGCGCGCCGGCGCTCGCCGCCGCCGGCGACGCCACGGCGCGCGTCGACGCCGCGCACTACGACGCCTTCTGGCTGTGGGCGGGCGTCAAGCCGCAGCCGGCGCTGGCGCGGGCGAAGACGCTCTACCTGCTCGACGGCGAAGTGCAGGCGACGCCGTCGGTGCGGCTCGCCGCCCAGCGCGCCGCCGTGCCGCGCGTGCGCCATGCCGACGTGTGGATGGTCTACCGCGTGCAGACGCTGCGCTGGACGCCGATCGTCCACGCGCAGATCCTCGCGCGCCTGCAGCGCTGGCGCGCCGCGGGCAACCGCGTGGTCGGCATCCAGATCGACTTCGACGCGCGTACCCGGCACCTGGAGGAATACGCCGGCTTCCTGCGCGACCTGCGCGGGCGGCTGCCGGGCGACTGCCGGCTCGGGATCACCGGCCTGCTCGACTGGAGCGCGAACGGCGACCCCAAGGGCCTCGAAGCGCTGGCCGGCACGGTCGACGAGATCGTGCTGCAGATCTACCAGGGCCGGCGCGTGATTCCCGGCTACGCGGCCTACCTGGCGCGCCTGGAGCGCCTGTCCGTGCCGTTCCGCATCGGCCTGTTGCAGGGCGGGGAATGGACGCCGCCGCCGGCGCTGGCCCGGCATCCGCAGTTCCGCGGCTACGTCGTGTTCCTGCTGAACCCGCGGCCGGGACGATCGCGCAGCGATGCGACCGGGGGCGATCCCGGCGATGCCGACGATCCGCGGGGCGCCCGCGGTCGTCCGCCCTGAGCGCCCGTCGGCGGCCCGCTCAGGCCGCGACGCCGTCCGCCAGCCATTCGCGCACCAGCGCCGGCACGATCTCCGTTGCCGGGCCGCGCAGCATGCGGAAGCCCCACGGCAGGTCGTCGACCTCGAACGCGCACACGACCTTCTCCGCGGTCGCGCCGGCGTAGCGCGTCAGCGACGCGGCGGGGTAGACCGACAGCGAGGTGCCGACGACCAGCACCTTGTCCGCCTCGCTCACGTGGCGTGCGGCGACGTCCATCATCGGCACGTCCTCGCCGAACCAGACGATGTCGGGACGCAGTTGGGTGCCGTCTTCGCACAGGTCGCCGAGGTGGATCGGCGCGGCGTCGATCCGCCGCCGCAGCCGTCGCGGCGACGTGCCGCGCGCCCACGCCAGTTGGCCATGGAGATGCACGACCTGCGTGGAGCCGCCGCGTTCGTGCAGGTCGTCGACGTTCTGGGTGACCACCACGACGTCGTACTTCGATTCCAGCTCGGCGATCGCGCGGTGCGCGGCGTTCGGCTGCGCTTCCGCGGCGCGGGCGCGACGCTCGTTGTAGAACGCCAGCACCAGTTCGGGATGCTTGCGCCAGCCTTCGGGGCTCGCGAGTTCCCGCCAGTCGTGGTTGCGCCACAGCCCGTCGGCGTCGCGGAACGTCGGCAGGCCGCTCTCGGCGCTGACGCCGGCGCCGGAGAGGATGACGATCTTGTGCGGATGCAGGCGCCCGCCGCTATCCATGATCGATCGCCTTGCGCATGGAATAACGGCCGTTGGGGCGATCGATTTCGCATTCGATGTCGTCGAGTCGCCAGCCGGCCGGCGTGCGGATCCAGCGATAGCGATCCTTCCAGCGGTAGGTTTCGCCGCGATAGAGATCGTAGAACGAGACGATCACGTCGACGGACGACGACGAGACGTGGCGCACGGACGAAATGGCGTAGCCGTCCATTGAGCCGTCCGAACAGATGAAGGTGAAATCGGCGTGTGGCGGCTTGGCGCTCGGATCCTGTGCCGAGGTTTCGCGATCCTCCCGGAACGCAGCGTCGAGGGCCCGGAAGAACGCAGGCGACAGGACGCGGCGCAAGTTCGCCATGTCCCGTGCATCGCGTTCCGGAGAGACCTTGTATTGTTCGACGAAACGACGGGTCTGCGCGCCGAGGTCGGGGCGGGCCGGGTGGCCCGCGGAAGCCGGTACGGAGACCGCGGCCAGCGAAGCGAGTACGGCAAAGACCAAGGCGCGGCGGGCGATGCCAGTACCCGAAACCATGGCGATCCTGGTGCGGTTCAGCATGTTCAAGCAGATCCCTCACATGCGTTCGGGATGGCTCCCGATGCGCGATGCACATCGGAAGTCACTTCATCGTCGGCATCACGAATTCCGCGTGTCGGACGTCGTCCGGCCAGCGCGCGGTGATCGTCTTCAGTCGGGTGTAGAAGCGCACGCCGTCGGGGCCGTGGACGTGCAGGGGGCCGAAGATCGAGCGTTTCCAGCCGCCGAAGCTGTGGAAGGCCATCGGCACCGGGATCGGCACGTTCACGCCGACCATGCCGGCCTGCACGCGATGCGCGAACGCGCGCGCGGCGCCGCCGTCGCGGGTGAAGATCGCGGTGCCGTTGCCGTATTCGTGGGCGTTGACCAGCGCCAGTGCGGTCTCGAAATCCGGCACGCGCACGACGCTCAGCACCGGGCCGAAGATCTCCTCGCGGTAGATCGTCATCTCGGGGGTGACGCGGTCGAACAGGCAGCCGCCGAGGAAGAAGCCGTCGGCATGGCCGTCCACCGCATGGCCGCGCCCATCGACGACCAGCGTCGCGCCTTCGGCCACGCCGGCATCGACATAGCCGCGGACCTTGTCGCGATGCGCGCCGGTGACCAGGGGCCCCATTTCGGGATCGAGGCAGCCGGGGCCGATCTTCAGCGCGGCGACCTTCGGCGCGAGCTTCGCGACCAGCGCGTCGGCGGTGGCGTCGCCGACGCACACGGCCACCGAGATCGCCATGCAGCGTTCGCCGGCCGAGCCGTAACCGGCGCCGAGCAGCGCGGACACCGCGCCGTCGAGGTCGGCGTCGGGCAGCACGACCATGTGGTTCTTGGCGCCGCCCAGCGCCTGCACGCGCTTGCCGTTGGCGCTGCCGCGGGCGTAGATGTATTCGGCGATCGGCGTGGAGCCGACGAAGCTGATCGCCTGCACGCGCGGCGCGTCCAGCAGCGCGTCGACCGCGACCTTGTCGCCGTGGACGACGTTGAACACGCCGTCGGGCAGGCCGGCCTGCTTCAGCAGGTCGGCCATGAAATTCGCCGCGGACGGGTCGCGTTCCGACGGCTTGAGCACGAAGGTGTTGCCGCAGGCGAGGGCGACCGGGAACATCCACAGCGGCACCATCGCCGGGAAGTTGAACGGCGTGATCCCGGCGACGACGCCCAGCGGCGCGTACTCTGTCCACGAATCGACCTCGCGGCCGACGTTCATCGAATGCTCGCCCTTGAGCAGGTGCGGGATGCCGCAGGCGAATTCGACCACTTCGAGGCCGCGGGTGACTTCGCCGCGCGCGTCGGACAGCACCTTGCCGTGCTCGGCAGTGATGATCGCCGCGAGGTCGCCGGCGTGGCGTTCGAGCAGTTCCTTGAAGCGGAACATGACCCGTGCGCGGTTGAGCGGCGTGGTCTCGGCCCAGGCGGGAAAGGCCGCGGCCGCGGCCTCGACCGCGGTGCGGACGTCGTCGGCGGAGGCGAGCGCGACGCGCTTGGCGACGGCGCCGGTGGCGGGGTCGAAGACGTCGGCTTGGCGATGCGGCATGCCGCCAACCGCCTGGCCGGCAATGACATGGGGGACGAGTGGAGGCATGGGCGGCGCCTTGTCTGCTATCGCTTGATCGATGCCGGATCATCCATCGAAGTGGAGAAGCCGGCGGCAGTCACAGGGGACATCCATTGTCCCGGCAATTCACGAAGCGCTCCATGTCCGCGATGCGCTGGTCGGTGAGTCGTTTCAAGCACAAGTTGGCCTGCAGCGGACAGATGGTTCCGCTGCATCGGCCATCCGGCCACGCGGTTTCGTAGGCGCACGTCGCGTCGCGATACTTCAGCCAGTCGCGCTGCGCCGACCGCAGCATGCTTCTCGAGCCTGCGGACAGATAATCCGTCTGCGTGCGGTACAGTTCGTTCAGTCGACGATCCGCCGCCATGAACTGCGCTGCGGAACAGGCGTTCATCTGCGATTGCCCGCCGGCGGCCAGGTCGCAATCCTCCGGCCGGGCCGGTGTCTTTCCTGCTGCCGTGGCGGACGCTGCGGGTTGCGCATCGACCTCTGCGGGTCCCGTATCGATCTCGCCGTCGGGCGCGGAGGACGCAGCGCGTTCCTGGAGGGCCTTTTCGGCGGCCAGGGCGGCCGCTTCCGCCGCATCGGCCGCCTTCATCCGGTCCTCGCGGGACTCTCCACTTGCTTGCGCCGACGTGGTTGCTTGCTGGGCCGGACAGCCCGCCAGCAACGACAAGACCAGGATTGCGATCAGGCGTTTCATGTGGTCATCGCGTCTCGATGCGGCGCCGGCAAAGCCCGCGGGAACGGCGTGCGACGTGCCGTATCCCGTGGGCGCCTGCCGTCGCCACGATCAACCCAGCGCCTTCTCCGCCGGCACGTATTCGTAACCGAGGTCGTCGGCGACCGCCTTGTAGGTGATCTTGCCGGCGTGGACGTTGAGGCCGTTGAGCAGGTGCGGATCGTCGAGCAGCGCCTTCTTCGCACCCTTGTTCGCCAGTTGCACCGCGAAGGGCAGGGTGGCGTTGGTCAGGGCGAAGGTGGAGGTGCGGGCGACGCCGCCGGGCATGTTGGCGACGCAGTAGTGGATCACGCCGTCCACTTCGTAGGTCGGGTTCTGGTGGGTGGTGGCCTTCGAGGTCTCGAAGCAGCCGCCCTGGTCGATCGCGACGTCGACCAGCACCGAGCCGGGACGCATCAGGCCCAACTGCTGGCGCGACACCAGCTTGGGCGCGGCCGCGCCGGGGATGAGCACCGCGCCGATCACCAGGTCGGTGTCGGGGAGGCGTTCCTCGATGGCGTCGTGGGTGGAGTAGATGGTGGTGAGCTGGTGGCCGTAGACCTCGTCGAGGTACTTCAGGCGCTCCAGCGAGCGGTCGAGGATGGTGACGTGGGCGTTCAGGCCCATCGCCATGCGCGCGGCGTTGATGCCGACCACGCCGCCGCCGATCACCATGACCTCCGCGGGCTTGACGCCGGGCACGCCGCCGAGCAGCACGCCGGAACCGCCCTGGGCCTTCTCCAGCGCGTGCGCGCCGGCCTGGATCGACATGCGCCCGGCGACCTCGGACATCGGCGCCAGCAGCGGCAGGCCGCCGCGCTTATCGGTGACGGTCTCGTAGGCGATCGCGGTGCAGCCGGATTTCACCAGCGCAGCGGTCTGCGCCGGGTCCGGCGCCAGGTGCAGGTAGGTGTAGAGCACCTGGCCGGGGCGCAGCATCGCGCACTCGACCGGTTGCGGCTCCTTCACCTTGATGATCATCTCGGCGCGGGCGAAGATTTCCTCCGCGGTGTCGACGATTTCGGCGCCGGCCTTCACGTACATCTCGTTGGTCAGGCCGATGGCCTTGCCGCCGTCGCGCTGCACCATCACCCGGTGGCCGTGGCTCACCAGCTCGCGCGCGCCCGCGGGCGTCAGGCCGATGCGGTATTCGTGGTTCTTGATTTCCTTGGGAACGCCGATGAGCATGGCTGGATACCGTTCAGAGGTTGGGCGAGGCGCGCATTAGGCCGTTTCCCGGATCACATGCGCAAGGGTCCGGAAGATGCGGTCGATATGGTCCCGGTCGAGGATCAGCGGCGGCGACAGCGCGATCACGTCGCCGGTGACCCGGATCAGCAGGTTTTCGCGGTGGAAGCAGCGGGTGAAGACGTCGTAGGCGCGGGCGCCGGGCGCGCCCGGGCGGGGCGCCAGCTCGATCGCGCCGATCAGGCCGATGTTGCGGATGTCGACCACGTTGGGCAGGCCGCGCAGGGCGTGGATCGCGTCGGCCCAGGCGTCTTCCAGCGCGATCGCCTGCTCGAAGAGGTTTTCCTCGGCGTAGGTGTCCAGGGTCGCCAGGGCGGCGGCGCAGGCCAGCGGGTGGCCGGAGTAGGTGTAGCCGTGGAACAGCTCGATCATCTGCTCCGGGCCCTTCATGAAGGCCTCGTGGATGCCGTCGGACACGAACACCGCGCCCATCGGCACGCAGCCGTTGGTCAGGCCCTTGGCGCAGGTGATCATGTCCGGCTTCACCCCGAAGCGCTCGGCGGCGAAGGCCTTGCCGACGCGGCCGAAGCCGGTGATGACTTCGTCGAAGATCAGCAGGATGCCGTGCCTGTCGCAGATCTCGCGCAGGCGCTTGAGGTAGCCCTCCGGCGGCAGCACCACGCCGGCGGAGCCGGCGACCGGTTCGACGATGACCGCGGCGATCGTGCTGGCGTCGTGCAGCGCGACCAGTCGCTCCAGGTCCTCGGCCAGCTCCAGCCCGTGCGCCGGCAGGCCGCGGCTGAAGGCGTTGCGTTCGATGTCCAGGGTGTGGCGCAGGTGGTCCACGCCGGGCAGCAGGCTGCCGAAGAACTTGCGGTTGTTGGGCAGGCCGCCCACCGAAATGCCGCCGAAGCCGACGCCGTGGTAGCCCTTCTCGCGGCCGATCAGGCGGGTGCGCTGGCCTTCGCCGCGGGCGCGGTGGTAGGCGAGCGCGATCTTCAGCGCGGTGTCGACCGACTCCGAGCCGGAGTTGGTGAAGAACAGGTGGCCGAGGTGGTCCGGCGCGATCGCCTTGAGCCGCTGGGCGAGGGTGAACGGCAGCGGATGGCCCATCTGGAAGGTGGGCGCGAAGTCGAGGGTCGCGATCTGCTGGCGCACCGCCTCGACGATCCGCGGCCGGGCGTGCCCGGCGTTGACGCACCACAGGCCGCCGGTGGCGTCGAGGATCTCGCGGCCCTCGACGTCGCGGTAGAACATGCCCTCGGCGCTGGCCAGCAGGCGCGGATGCGCCTTGAACTGCCGGTTCGCCGAGAACGGCATCCAGAACGCGTCCAGGCTGTCCGGCATGCGCGTGGCCTGGGCCGCGTAGGCCTCGCCAAGGGAGGAGGGGGCGCGGTCGTCGCGCATGGGCGGCTCCTGGGTCGAACGGATGCCGGAAAGCTTAGCGCGTTGAAAAAACTTTACAACGGGTTCGCATTTGCCGAAAAATGCTGCACAGCACGGCGGGTGTAAAGTATCCCGCTACACCAAAGTCGACCGGAACCCATGGATATCGGCGCACGCCTCCAGCTCGTCCGCAAGAACAAGGGCCTCAGCCAGCGCGAGCTGGCGAAGCGGGTCGGCGTCACCAACAGCACCATTTCGCTGATCGAACAGAACAAGGTCAGCCCCTCGGTCAGCTCGCTGAAGAAGGTGCTGGACGGGATCCCGATCTCGATGGCCGACTTCTTCACCCTGGACATCGACATCCGGCCCACCGACCAGCCGTTCTACGGCGTGGACGAGCAGCCCGACATGGGCAGCAACGACATCCACTATTTCCTGGTCGGCCACCACCGCCCGCGGCGCCAGATGTGCGTGCTGCGCGAGGTGATGGAGCCGGGCAGCGACACCGGCTCGGGGATGATCACCCACGAGGGCGAGGAGGGCGGGGTGGTGCTGGCCGGCCAGGTCGAGATCACCGTCGCCGACCAGGTGCGGGTGCTCGGCCCGGGCGAAGGCTATTACTTCGACTGCCGCAAGCCGCATCGCTTCCGCAACCTCGGCGACTGCGACGTGGTGATCGTCAGCGCCAGCACGCCGCCGACGTTCTGACGCCCGTTTTCCGGAGACCCCCCACATGAGCACCGCCCCCGACACCCGCGAACGCTGGCAGGCGCTGGCCGACGGCCTCGACCTGCGCACCCGCGCCCTGATCGACGGCCGCTTCGTCGATGCCGCCGACGGCCGCACCTTCGACTGCGTGAGCCCGGTCGACGGCCGCGTGCTTGCCCGGGTGGCCCGCGGTGGCGGCGAGGACATCGCCCGGGCGGTGGCGGCGGCGCGGCGCAGCTTCGAGGCCGGGGTGTGGTCGGACACCAAACCCTCGTATCGAAAGAAGATTCTCGGGAAGTTCACGCAACTCGTTGAAAAACATGCGGACGAGCTGGCCGTGATCGAGGCGCTCGACATGGGCAAGCCGGTCACCGACGCGCGCCAGGTCGATGTCGCCGCCACCCTCCGCTGCCTGTCCTGGACGGGCGAGGCGATCGACAAGGTCTACGGCGAAGTGGCCCCGACCGGGCCGGACGAACTCGGCCTGATCACCCGCGAGCCGCTGGGCGTGGTCGGCGCGATCGTGCCGTGGAACTTCCCGATGCTGATGGCGGCGTGGAAGATCGCGCCGGCGCTGGCGATGGGCAATTCCGTCGTGCTCAAACCGTCCGAGAAGTCGCCGTTGACCGCGATCCGGCTGGCCGAACTGGCCCTGGAGGCGGGGCTGCCGGCCGGGGTGTTCAACGTGGTCCCCGGCTTCGGCCAGGAGGCCGGCGAGCCGCTGGCCCTGCACATGGACGTCGACGGGCTGGTGTTCACCGGCTCGACCGCGGTGGGCAAGCACCTGCTGCAGTGCGCCGGCCGCTCGAACATGAAGCGCGCCTACATGGAATGCGGCGGCAAGAGCCCGAACCTCGTGTTCGCCGACGCCCCGGACCTGGGCGAGGCGGCGAAGGCCGCGGCCCTGGGCATCTTCTACAACCAGGGCGAGGTCTGCACGGCCGCGTCGCGGCTGCTGGTGCAGCGCGCGATCAAGGACGACTTCGTCGCCGCGGTGGTCGAGGCCGGCCGCGGCATGCGGCCGCAGCACCCGCTCGAGCCCGGCGCCCGGATGGGCGCGATGGTCGACGAAGGCCAGACCGCGCGCGTGCTCGACTACATCGCCAGGGGGCAGGGCGAGGGCGCCCGGCTGGTTCTCGGCGGCGGCCGCGCCGACGTGGTGGCCGGCGGCTGCTACATCGAACCGACCGTCTTCGACGAGGTCGCCCCGGACAACGTGATCGCGCGCGAGGAGATCTTCGGCCCGGTGCTGTCGGTGATCGCCTTCGACGACGAGGCCGAGGCCGTGCGCCTGGCCAACGACACCGAGTACGGGCTGGCCGCGGGCGTGTGGACCCGCGACATCGGTCGCGCCCATCGCGTGGCCCGCGAGCTGCGCGCCGGCAGCGTCTGGGTGAACTACTGGGACGGCGGCGACATGACCGCGCCGTTCGGCGGCTACAAGCAGTCCGGCAACGGCCGCGACAAGTCGCTCCACGCCTTCGAGAAGTACACCGAAATGAAGGCGACCTGGATCAATCTGGCGACCTGACCGGGCGGGACCGCACCCCCCGCCCCGCGGCGATGGAGCGGCCGTGGCCGGCGGACCGGTGTGCTATCGTTTTGCGGTGTTCGTGCCACCCCCGGACTCCAGGACGGCGCCCTCGCCGGCACTCTCGCGACTCCCGGGCGCATGGACGGCAGGCATCCCGTCGGCGTCGCGGTCCGGAGTCCCATCCGCCTACCGGATCGACGGAACGGAGGTTGGAGCGGATGACAATCCTGATCGTTGACGACGACGAGTGCGTTCTCGCCGCGCTCAAGCTTTTCCTGGCCAGCGAAGACATGGCCTGCCTGCCCTGCAGGTCGCCCGCGGAGGCGCTCGACGCCGCGCGCCGCCAGGCGTTCCAGCTCGCCATGGTCGACCTCAACTACGTCCAGGACACCACGTCCGGCAAGGAAGGCCTCGCCCTGATCGCGAGCCTGCGCGAAGTGAACGAGGACCTGCCGATCATCGCCATGACCGGGTGGGGGACCGTCGGCCTCGCGGTCGAGGCGATGCGCCTGGGCGCCGCGGACTTCATCGAAAAGCCCTGGGACAACAACCGCCTGCTGACCACGCTGCGCACGCACCTGAAACTCGGCGCGGCGCAGGGCCGGGAGCGTCGGCTGCGCGCGGAGAACGCGCTGCTCCGGCAGCAGGGCGTCTCCGGCCGCATCGTCCACCGCTCGAAGGAAATGCAGCAACTGCTGGTGATGGCCGAGCGCGTGGCGCAGAGCGCGATCCCGGTGCTGATCACCGGCGAGAACGGCACCGGCAAAAGCCTGCTCGCCGACCACATCCATCGCCACTCGGCGCGCGCGAACGGCCCGTTCATCGCGGTCAACATGGGCTCGCTGTCCGACGCCACGTTCGAGAGCGAGATGTTCGGCCACACCAAGGGCGCCTACACCGACGCCAAGGTGGAGCGGGTGGGGCGGGTCGAACTCGCCGACCAGGGCACGCTGTTCCTCGATGAAATCGCCAACCTGCCGCTGGCCCAGCAGGCGAAGATCCTGCGCCTGCTCGAGGAGCGCAGCTACGAAAAGCTGGGCAGCTCCTACACCCGGCAGGCGGACATCCGCTTCGTGTCGGCGACCAACGCCGACCTGCACGCGCTCGTGGAGGAGCGCAGCTTCCGGCAGGACCTGCTGTACCGCCTCAACGGCGTGACCCTGCGGGTGCCGGCGCTGCGCGAGCGCCCGGCCGACATCATGCTGCTCGCGGAGGACTTCCTGCAGCGCGCCCGCGAACGGCTGAACTCGCCGGCGCGCGAGTTCTCCCCCGATGCGCGCGAGGCGCTGGAACGCCACGCCTGGCCCGGCAACGTGCGCGAACTGCAGCACGTCGTCGAGCGCGCCGCCCTGCTCGCGCAGCAGCCGCGGGTCACCGAGCGCGACCTGCAGTTGCAGGAGGGCCGCCCGGCGGCGACCGCGCCGGACGACCGGGCCGTCGAAGGGCTGACCCTGGAAGATGCGGAACTGTGGTTGATCCAGCGCGCGCTGTCCCGCCACAACGGCAATCCCGTCGCCGCCGCCCGGGCGCTGGGGATCAGTCGCTCCGCGCTGTACCGGCGTCTCGGGAAACGGAAAACCCCTTGATGCGGGGCGCGCGCTCGACGAGCGTCTGGCCGCGTCGCCGGCTGTCCGCGATGACGGCGCTCGTGCTGTGGATCCTCAGCGGCGCGCTGCCGTCGGTGCTGCTGTTCGTGGTCGCGGCGGCCCACGGCGCGCGCCTGTCGACGCCGCTGGTCGGCGCGCTCGCGGTGGCGTCGCTCACCTGGCTGGCGATCGTCGCGCTGCGGGTGCGCGCCAGCATCCAGCGCCACTCCCGCAGGCTGAACAACCTGGTCGAGGCCGCGCGCGCGCAGGACTACATGATCCGCGCGGCGGTCGGCCCGGAGACCGGCGAACTGGCCGAGCTCTACCGCCAGATCAACGCGCTGATCAACGACCTCGAGAGCGGGCGCCATGCCGAGCAGGAACTGCTGGCGATGCTGCGCAAGGTCGTCGGCCAGATCCGGGTCGCGATCGTGGTGTGCGATGCGCAGGACCGGCTGCGGATGGTCAATCCCGCCGCGGCCGCGCTGCTCGGCGTCGCGCCCGAAGCGCTGATCGGTGCGTCGTTCGCCGACACCCCGCTGGCCGAGCTGCCGCTGTCGGCCGAGCCGAAGATCATCGACCACGCCTTTTCGGGCGTCGAGAGCCGCTGGCAGGTCAGCCAGTTGTGGTACCGGCACCAGGGGCGTCCCAGCCGCATCGTCTTCATCGTCGACGTGCGCCAGGTGCTGGTGGACGAGGAAATCCTGATGTGGCAGCGGCTGATCCGGGTGATCGGCCACGAGGTCAACAATTCGCTGGCCCCGATCTCGTCGCTGTGCCAGACCCTGGAGACCCTGCTCGCCCGCGGCGACAGCGAGGCCCGCCAGGCGGCGATCCGCGAGGGCCTGCAGGTCATCGGGCAGCGCGCCCGGGGGCTGCAGGAGTTCATCTCGATGTATTCCCGCATCGCGCGCCTGCCCGACCCGGACAAGGTGCTGTTCCCGGTGCGGCACCTGGTCGACCGGGTGCGGGGCATGTTCCCGGAGGGGGCGCTGGCGCCCTCGGGCGACGTCCCGGACGTTCGCCTCTACGGCGATCCGATCCATCTCGAGCAAGCCCTGATCAACCTCATCAAGAACGCGCTGGAGGCCAACACCGGCAGCGACGAAGCCGTCGTTTTCCTCGTGCGCGTGCGCGACGCGAACTGCGAGTTCGAGATCGCCGACGCCGGGCCGGGCATCGCCAATCCCGGCAACCTGTTCGTGCCTTTCTATACGACCAAGACCGAGGGCGCCGGGATCGGCCTGGTGCTCAGCCGCAACATCGTCGCCAAGCACCACGGCCAGCTCACCCTGGAAAACCGCGGCGGGCGGAGCGGGGCGGTGGCCAGGATGACGCTGCCGTTGCCGCCGCAGGAGGCGTGACCGCGGCGGCGCTTGCGGCACGCGCGGCTTGCACGCACACTCGCCGCTCGCCGTCGCCGCCCGATTCGCGGCACGGCCCCCAACCGGACGGGAACTGGACTGCAACATGACGGAAGCATTGGTCGTCACCGGCATCGGCGTCGTGTCCGCGATCGGCCAGGGCAAGCGCGCCTTCGGCGAAGCCCTGCTGCGCGGAGACGGCGCGTTCGACATCATGCAGCGCCCCGGCCGGCAGCGCGATTCGGCCTTCATCGGCGCGGAAATGGGGGAACTGGCCCTGCCCGATGCGATCCCGCGGCAGTTGCTGCGGACCGCGTCGCTCTCGACGCTCGCCGCGCTCGCGGTCCTCCACGAGGCCTGGGACGAATCGGGCCTGGCCGACCTGGCGGCGGACCGCATCGGCCTCGTCGTCGGCGGCTCCAACCTGCAGCAGCGCGAGCTGGTGCTGACCCAGGACGCCTACCGCGACCGGGCGGCCTTCCTGCGGCCGAGCTACGGCATGACCTTCATGGACACCGACCTGTGCGGCCTGTGCACGTCGCAGTTCGGCATCCGCGGCATGGCCATGACGGTCGGCGCGGCGTCCGCCAGCGGCCAGATGGCGATCGTCCAGGCCGCGCAGGCGGTCCGCAGCGGGCAGGTCGACGCCTGCATCGCGCTCGGCGGACTGATGGACCTGTCCTACTGGGAATGCCGCGGGTTCCATGCGATCGGCGCGATGGGCGGCCGTCGTTTCGCCGACCGGCCGGGCGAGGCCTGCCGACCGTTCGATCGCGAACACGAAGGCTTCATCTACGGCGAATGTTCCGCGGCGCTGGTGATCGAATCCGAAACCCGCGCGCGCAGCCGCGGCGTCGCGCCGTACGCGACCCTCGCCGGCTGGGGCGTGGCGATGGACGCCAACCGCAATCCCGACCCGTCGCTGGAAGGCGAGAAGCGCGCCATCGCCGAAGCGCTCGGCCGGGCGGCATGGGAGGCGTCCGTCGTCGACTACGTCAATCCGCACGGCACCGGCTCGGTCGTCGGCGACGAGACCGAACTGGCGGCCCTGCGCGAGAGCGGACTGGCGGGCGCCTGGCTGAACGCGACCAAGGCCCTCGTCGGCCACGGCCTGACCGCCGCGGGCGCGGTCGAAGTCGCCGCCACCCTGCTGCAGATGCGGGCCGGCGCGCTGCATCCGACGCGCAACCTCGACGACCCGATCGATCCGGGCATGCGCTGGACCGGTCCCGCCGCCGTGCCCCACCGGATCGAGAACGCGCTGACCCTGAGCATGGGTTTCGGCGGCATCAACACCGCGCTGTGCTGGCAGCGCCCGCGCTGAGGCGCGCTTTCCCCCACAAGGACCCGATCCCCCGATGAGCGCGAATCCCACCGGCATCGTCTTCCCCGCGTTCGGCACGATCAAGGCGCGGATGGAGGACACGGTCTGTTACCTGCAGTTCGATCGTCCCGCCGCGAAGAACGCCATCAATGCGCAACTGATCGCCGAATGCAGCCAGGCGCTGGCGATCTGCGAAGAACGCGCGACCATCGTCGTGCTCAGCGGCCTGCCGGACTTCTTCTGCTTCGGCGCCGACTTCGGCGAACTTTCGCGCGGCGCGGATCCCGCGTACGCGGCGTACGACGGCCCGGGTCCCATGTACGACCTGTGGACGAAACTCGCGACCGGCCCGTTCGTGTCGATCGCGCTGGTCCGCGGCAAGGCGAACGCCGGCGGGATGGGCTTCGTCGCCGCCTGCGATCTCGTGCTCGCCGACGAGACCGCGCAGTTCAGCCTGTCGGAACTGTTGTTCGGCCTGTACCCGGCGTGCGTGCTGCCGTTCCTGATCCGCCGCGTCGGCCTGCAGAAGGCGCATGCGCTGACCCTGTCCACCCAGGCGATCCCGGCCAGGGTCGCGGCCGAGTGGGGGCTGGTCGACGGATTCGAAGCGCAGGCGGAGCCGCTGCTCCGCCGCCACGTGATGCGCCTGCGGCGGCTGTCGAAGGTCGCGCTGGGGCGCTACAAGGCGTACGTCTCGAGATTCGGGCCGACCCTGGCCGAATGCCGCGACGCCGCGATCGCCGGGAACCTCGAAGTGTTCACCGACCCCGGCAACCTGCGCGCGATCAAGCGCTACGTGGAGGCGGGGCTGTTCCCCTGGGAGCAGTGAACGTCGCGCTCCCGGGCGCGACGTCGCGATGCGCGCGACTTGCGTGGGCGCTGCTTCGGTGCGTCCGGCTTCAGTGTGCGGTTTCGTAGCGGATCGGCAGCACCTTCAGCCCGCCCACGAACACCGCCCGGCTGTGCTCGGCGGTGCCGGCGAGTTCCAGCGAGGACACCCGCGCGAACAGTTCCTCGAAGAACACGCGCATTTCGAGCCTGGCCATGTGCTGGCCCAGGCACATGTGGCCGCCGAAGCCGAACGACAGTTGCTTGTTCGGCGTGCGGTCCACGCGGAACGCGTTCGGGTCCTCGAAGACCTCCTCGTCGCGGTCGCCGGAGAGGTAGCACAGCATCAGCCAGTCGCCCGCCTTGATCCGCTGCCCGCGCAGTTCGTAGTCGGTCGCCGCGGTCCGCATGAAGTGGCGGACCGGGGTGGACCAGCGCAGGGATTCCTCGACCAGGCCGGAGATCAGTGCGCGATCGGCCTTGACCTTGCGGAACTCTTCCGGATGTTCGCACAGGGCCAGCATCGCGCCGGCGATCGACGAACTGACGGTATCGTGTCCCGCGGTCGCCACGAGCGAGTAGTAGGACATCGCCTCGAAATTGCCGATCGGCTCGCCCTCGATCATGCCGTTCGCGATCACCGTGGCGATGTCGTCCCGCGGGTTGGCGCGACGGTCGCGGGTGATGCCGTCGAAATACTGGAAGAACGTGTCGATCGCGCCGTTGAGGTTGAGCAGCGCCTGTTCCGCCGTCTGCTTGGCGGCGCCGGTCCGGTTCATGTCGGCGTCGAGGTTGCCGAAGATCTCCTGGGTGAGCTTGAGCATCAGCGGCTCGTCCTCGATCGGCACGCCGAGGATCTGCATGATCACCCGCAGCGGATAGCGCACCGCCACCTGCTTGACGAAATCGCATTCCGGACCGGCCGCCAGCATCTCGTCGATGAATTCGCGCGCGATCGCCCGGATCGTCTCCTCGCGGCGCGCCAGGTTCGACGCCATGAACCACTGGCTGGTCAGCGCCCGGTACTTGCGGTGGTCGGGGTCGTCCATGTGGGCGAGGGTGCGCGCCAGGTGCGGGCTGCCGTCGCGCAGGTAGCGGACCAGCGCGTCGGTGTAGCGATCGGTGAGGATCGTGGCGCGGTCCGAGTTGCGGAAGACCTTGTTGTTCTTGCTGACCTCGAGGATGTCTGCGTGCTTGGTCACGACCCAGAAGGGGTCGAAGTAACGCGACTTGGAAACGCCCAGCGGCATGTGCTGCCTCAGCCACGCATAGACCTCGGTGAGGCGCGGGATGTCGGCGTAGGTGGCGGGATCGATCAGCGCTGCAGTCATCTCTTCCGGCAGGATCGGGGTCTGCGGGATCGTTTCGACCTGGGCTTCCACTTGCTTACTCCATGCCTTGTGCGCGCTGATGGCGGGGCGAGTATAGCCCCCGCCCGGGGCTTTGCAAGCAACGCTTTTTCGCCTTCCGGGCGCTTGCGATTCGCACTCGGATCGGCCTCGATTCGCATTCCCGCCGCCACCCGGCGCGCGGACCCATGACCGCCCTCGGAGGCGCCGTCCGCGGGCGCCGCCGGAGGGGGGCGGTCCGGTTGGACGGGGGCGCCGTCAAACGACTGACATCGATCCAATGGGATAATCCGGCCGCCCGCGGAAACTGTTGAACTCTGCTTGACATAAATGCGAAGTTGTTGTTAATTCTATAGGGGTATGTGGTGATCGCGCGAACACGGTCTTGGGGGATCCCGCGCGGACGACGTCGGATCAGGCGTCGGATTGGATGTGGCACTCGCAAATGAATATGCATAAGGGACGTACGTCGCAATGACCAACCGAGATTTGCTGCAGGAGCTCACGGAGTCGTATCTCAGCGGGGTGGTGCTGGATACCTTCGAGGAAGCCGATCCACCGCTGGACCCGGCCGAACACCCTTTCGACGCGTTCACTCCCTTCCGGGAGTACGGCATCGATTCGTTCCTCGTGCTCAAGATCCTGCGCAGGCTGGAAAACGATTTCGGAAGCCTGCCGAAGACGTTGCTGTTCGAGAATTTCAACATCAACGACCTGGCCAACTACTTCACCGACCATCACGCCCACACGCTGGGCACGATGTTCGCGGAGCAGTTGCAAACCAGTGATGCCGCGGCGACGACGTAAAAAGCAGCGTCAGACAAAAATCAGGAAGCGCCATGTCCATGCAAGAAAGAACTGCATGGACGTGCAAGCAATCATCGTTCGATCAGCGTCGAGCACGTCTATGGAAGAGGCAACCGCAGCTCCTCGTGTCGAAGGCCCGAACGACGCTCCAGCACCAAACGTGGCATCCGGCATCCACCCGTCACCGGTGTTGATGCTGCAAAAGGACTTGCTTGGACATCCGTTGATCGGGCCATGGGCGGAAGCGTTGTTCGACGCCCACAAGAACGAAGGCGCCGCTTCGCGCGGCATCGCTGAAATCGCACCCAATCTGTTCGTCGGCAGCGAACGGCGCGGTTACCTGCATTACAACCGTTACCGCAAGATCGTGCTGGTGTACGCGTACACCGGTCCGGACGAGTATTTCGACGCGGTCGCCGGCGAGCTTCTCGCGCACTGCGAGGCCAAGGGCTACCAGCTCCATTTCCTGTCGCACCTGCCGATCGCCTCGGTCGCCGGGGTGCCGTTCACGGCCACGCCGTTCGGCGTCGTCCAGCGCATCAACGACCTCCCGGGGTTTTCCCTGGAGGGCGGTCCGATGCATCGCCTGCGCAACCAGTTGTCGGCGTTCCGGAAAAGCGGCGCCTGCACGCTGGAAGAGTACGTCTGCGGGAGCGACAGCGCCGTCGCCCAGGACATCGCGCGCGTCATCGACGAGTGGTGCGCGGGCCGCACCAAGGTCAATCCGCTGGTCAGGACCGCACGCCAGGAAATCCTGGACGGCACGCTGCATCCCCGGCACCGGCTGTTCCTGACCCGCGTCGACGGCGTGCTCCAGAACGTGGTCCTGATCTCGCCGCTGCGCACGTCCGACAACGGCTACCTGATGGACCTGGAGTTCTACGGCCCGCACATGCCGCGGGGCGGACTCGAATTCGCGATCGTCGGCATCATCGAAAGACTGCGGGCGGAAGGACGGACCCTGCTCAGCCTCGGCGGCACCTACGGATGCCGCATCGAGCGCTCCCCGAACGCCGACCCCGGCATCGACAAGCTGCTCGACGACCTGCATGCCCAGGGCATCTTCAACGACCAGGGCAATTTCCAGTTCAAGAACAAGTTCCGGCCGCACGCGCAGACCATCTTCCTGTGCCGCAAGGCCGAGAGCGGCAGCGCGGACAGCGTCATCGACATCATCATGATGATCGCCGATCCTTCGCGGACGCAGACGGCGGATACCGAGAACCACACCGCCATCGAGGTCGCGCTCGCCATGCCCTGGGGGGATGCCGTGGTCCGCTCGCCTGTCGATGCAGTCGCCCTTCCCCCGGATGGCGGCGAAAAAAAAAAATGTCATTGACCGTTTGAATGAAGGGGCGCCCGATCCCGGGGCCGCCTCCGTCGGAAACCGCGTCGCGGCGCTCGCGGCGGCGCACTACAACCCGATGCGCCTGCCGGCGGACGCGATCGAATTCGACCTGAAGACCGACTCCTGGGCGCAACTGGCGCTGCCCGCGATCGACCGCAGGATGCGCGCGCTCCGGGACCGGATGCAGGAGCCGGTCGACGTCGATGCGTGCGTGCGCTCGGTGTTCCCCTTCGCGCATTTCGTGTTTACCGAGTCCGGCAGAACCGCCGAGCAGGCGCTGTACCGCGCCTGGGCCAGGAAGGGCATCGTCTGCCAGAACCTGATGTTCCCGACGAACATCGCCCACCAGATCGGCAACGACTTCAGGCCCAAGGAACTGCCCGCCCGCGCGTTCTTCGAATTCGCGGCCGATGTCCCGGGCAAGGCCGACATCGACCTGGCCGGGCTGCGCGAAGTGCTGGAAAAGTCGCCCACCCAGGTGGCGATGGTCTGCATCGAGCTCAGCGACAACGCCGCCGGCGGCCAGCCGGTGTCGGTGGAGCACCTGCGCGCGGTCCGGTCCCTGCTGGCGCCGCACGCGATTCCGCTGGTGCTCGACGCGACGCGGATCCTCGAGAACGCGCGCTTCGACGGCGCCCACTCCGACGCCGTCCGCATCGATGGCGCCGACGCCGCCGATGCGGCACGGCCCGGGTTGTTCGACGCGGTGCACGCCCTGCTGGCCTGCGCCGATACGGTGGTCGCGAGTCTTCCCAAGGACTTCTGCATCGACAAGGGCGGGCTGATCGCGACCAACGACAGCGCGCTCTACCGTGCCGCGCACGACGCCGCGGACAAGGCGGGAACCGCGCTCGACCCGCTGGACCGGCGGCTGATCGCGCTGTCGATGCGCGACCGCCGCTTCCTCGAGGCTTCGCTCGATGCACGCATGCAGGCCGCACAGCGCGTCTGGCGCGCGCTGGAAGCGCGCGGCGTCCCGGTCGTGGCGCCGGTCGGCGGCCACTGCGTACTCGTCGACGTTGGCCGCATGCCGGCGTTTTCGCGGCTGGAAACGCCGGTCGCCTCGTTCCTCGCCTGGCTGTACATGGAAACGGGCATCCGCGCCGCTGCGCACAACGCCGGCATGCGCCGACGCCCGGAGACTTCCGGGCTCGTGCGCATCGCGCTGCCCATGGGACTGGATGTCGCCCAGATCGACATCATCGTGGCAAGACTCGACGCGTCGTTCGCGCGATCGACCAACATTCCGGAGCTCGTGATGTCGAATCAACCCAGTGCCGCCTTCGGCGAAATGAACACCGAATACGCACTGAAAGCGGCGCCGGAAGACGCCGCGGGATCCATCGCCCATCCGTCCGACGGCGTGGCCGGGCAGGCGCACGCGCAGGCATGCGCGGACACGCCGGACACGTCTGATGCCCTGGACGCCTCGCCCGCGGTCGTCGAGGACGCCGGTGAACGCGCGTCCGATCCCGCGATCGCCGAGGCCCCGGTCGTCGTCGGCGGAATCGAAGCGCCGGCGCCCGCGGAACGCCGGGTGTTCGACATCGCCGTGGTCGGCATGGCGGGGCGCTATCCCAAGGCGCGCAACGTCGACGAGCTGTGGCAGAACCTGCGCTCGGGACGCGACTGCATCGAGGAACTGCCGCAGGCGCGCTACGAACAGCGCCTGCGCTACGGCCCCGCGGCGCGCTACCGCGGCGGCTTCATCGACGACGTGGACAAGTTCGATTCCCTGTTCTTCAACATCCCGCCGAAGGACGCCGAACGGCTCGATCCGCAGGAGCGGCTGTTCGTCGAAGTGGCTTGGGAAACGCTGGAGGACGCGGGCTACTACCCCGAGTCGATCGGTTCCACCGCCGCGGCGGACCGGGTCGGCGTTTACGTCGGCGCGGTCTGGGCGATGTACCAGACGCTCGGCGTCGAAGAGAAGCACTGCGGCGAATCCCAGGCGCCGAACTCCTTCCTCTGGAGCATCGCCAATCGCGTCTCGTACGCGATGAACCTGTCCGGTCCGAGCCTGACCGTGGACACGGCCTGCTCGTCGAGCCTCACCGCGCTCTATCTCGCCTGCGAGGCCATCTATGCCGGCGAATGCGGTTCGGCGATCGTCGGCGGCGTCAACCTCGATCTCCATCAGAGCAAGTGGGACATCAACTGGTCCGGCGGCGCGCTGTCGAAGGACGGCGTGTGCCGCAGCTTCGGCCACGGCGCGAACGGCTACGTGGCGGGCGAGGGCGTCGGCGCGGTCTACATCAAGCCGCTGGCCCGCGCCATCGAGGACGGCGACCGCATCTACGGCGTCATCAAGAGCGTCGTGGTCAACCACGGCGGCCGCACCAGCGGTTTCGTGGTCCCCAACCCCAAGGCGCAGACGAATCTCGTCCGCGAGGCGATCCAGCGCGCCTGCGTGCCCGCCGCGAGCATCGGCTACATCGAAGCGCACGGCACGGGCACGGAACTGGGCGATCCGCTCGAGGTTTCCGCGCTCGACAACGCGTTCCGGGACTCGGGGATCGAGCGGCGCGGCTGCGCGCTAGGCTCGCTGAAATCCAACATCGGCCATCTCGAGGCCGCGGCGGGCGTCGCGAGCCTGACCAAGATCCTGCTGCAGATGCGCCACGGACAGCTCGTGCCGTCGCTGCATTCGGCGGAGCTCAACGAACACATCGATTTCGACAAGTCGTTCTTCCAGGTCCAGCAGCGGCTCGAGCCCTGGCTCCCGAGGGAAATCGACGGCGTCCCGCAGCCCCTGCGCGCGGGCATCAGTTCGTTCGGCGCCGGCGGCTCGAACGCCCACGTCATCGTCGAAAGCTGGGTGTCGCCGCCGAAGGCGCAGGCGCCTTCGGCCACGGTCCACATCCTGCCGTTGTCGGCGCGGACCGAGACCCAACTGGCGGATGTCGCGCGCCGCCTGCTCGATTTCCTCTCCGGCGAGGCGACGCTGCCTCCGCTGGGCGACATCGCGTTCACCCTGCAGTCCGGCCGCAAGCCGTTCGACCATCGCGCCGCGGTCCTGGCGCGGAGTCCGCAGGAGGCGTGCGAACGGTTGACGGCCTTCCTTGCGGGGAAGCGCAACGAAGGGGTGTTTTCCGGCAACGTCAAGAATGCCGACCCGATCACCCGGCTGATGAGCCGGTCCGAGCGCGAAGAGGTCATCGGCCTGCTTTCGCGCCGGCGCGACCCGGCGAAGTTCGCGAAACTCTGGGTCGACGGCATGTTCTCCGAATGGCGCGGCACCCAGGGCGCCGCCGTCGGCGGGCGCGTGTCGCTGCCGACCTATCCGTTCGCGGACAAGCGCCACTGGGTGCCGGTTCCGGCCGCGAACCCCGCCGCCGCGCTGCCGATGCGCGCAGGGCTGCATCCGCTGCTCGACAGCAACGAATCCACGTTCGAGCGGCAGCTCTTCAGGAAATCGTTCAACGCGCGCGAATTCTTCATCTACGACCACCTGGTCATGGACGTGCCCACGCTGCCGGGCGTCGCCTACCTGGAACTGGCGCGCAAGGCCGGCGAACTCGCCGCCGACAGGCCCGTGCGCAAGCTGCACAACATCGTGTGGGTCAGTCCGATCGCGGTGAAGCAGGGCGAGCCCGCGGACGCCTGGATCGAGCTCAAGCCCGCCAGCGACGGCGTCCGTTTCGAGGTCTACGGCGAGATCGCGGGACAGAAGATCCTGCATTCCCAGGGCCGCATCAGTTACGGCGCGGAAGCGCCGGCCGACGAGCGGCTGGACCTGGCGGCGATCCAGGCGCGCTGCGAGAAGGCGATCGAAGGCCGCGACGCGTATCCGCTGTTCAAGTCCTTCGGACTGGACCTCGGGCCGAGCTTCCAGTCACTGCAGGAGGTGTACCGGGGCGAGGGAGAGACGCTCGGCCGTCTCAAGCTGCCGGAGTCGCGCCTCGCCGACCTGACCTCGATGCTGCTGCATCCCTCGCTGGTCGATGGATCGCTGCAGGCCGGCGTCGCCGCGCAACTGGGCGATTCCAGCGGCAACATGCTGGTCCCGTTCTCGATCGGCGAAGTGGAAGTGCTGCATCCGCTGCCCGCGGACTGCTGGAGCTACGTCACCGAGATGAAGAACGAGCGCGCGGAGCAGTCGCGCGTCTCGAGGAAGAACGTCACGATCCTGGACGCGACCGGCAAGGTCCTGGTCCGCATCAAGGAAGCGACCGGCGTGCCGATCGCCGAGGTCCACAAGCCTGCGGCGCCGGGCGACACCTCCGCGTTCGCCAAGCTGTTCTACGCGCCGGAATGGCGCAGCGCCCCGATCGAGCTTGCGCCGGCGGGCGGCGTCGACCGGGTCGTGTTCTTCGACGACGACGCCACGCTGCGCGACGCCTTCCGCGACGCGGCGGGCGCAGGTCGTCCCGATCAGCGCTTCGTCCTGGCGACGCCCGCGGACGCGTTCGCAGCGATCGCTCCAGACAGGATCGCGTTCGACCCCGCCCGACAGGCCGATTACGACCAGGTGATCGCGTCGACGGTGGTCGAAGGCGGCATCGACAAGCTCTGCATCGCCTGGCCGCTGCATGACGACGCCTTCGACGACGCCCGCCGCGACGCGCGCATCGAACGCAGCGCGCACGCGGCGCTGGCCATCTGCAGGGCGCTGACGAACGCCAAGCTCGACCGTCGCGTGCAACTGCTGTTCGCGTACCCGGTCGCCGATGCGACGGCGCCGGCCGAATACGAGGCGATCGCCGGCCTGTTCCGGGCGATGCACCTGGAATTCCCGAAGGTTCGCTGCCGCGCGGTCGGGATCGAGCGGTCGGATGCGGGCATCGGTCGCGTCGCGGCGCTGCTGCGGACCGAATTCGGCGACGATGCCGCGGACGCCGTTTCCGTGCGCCATCACGAAGGCGCGCGCGAAGTCCGCAGCCTCAAGGCATACCCGCTGCAACCGCATGCCGAGGCGGCGTCCGCCGAGCACCTGCCGCGCGAGGGCGGCGTGTACCTGATCACCGGCGGCGCCGGCGGCCTCGGCCTGATCTTCGCCGAATACCTGGCCACGCATTACCGCGCGCGGCTGGTGCTGACCGGCCGTTCTGCGCAAAACGAGGCGATCGCGGCCGCCTGCAAGCGCGTCCGCGCCTGCGGCGGCGAGGCCCTCTACGTGGCGGCCGACGTGTGCGACGCCGACAGCCTGCGCCAGGCGGTCGACCAGGCGCATGCGCACTTCGGCGGGATCAACGGCGTCATCCACAGCGCCGGCGTGCTGCGCGATTCGTTCATCCGCAACAAGACCCGCGAGGATTTCGACGCGGTGCTCGCGCCGAAGATCCGCGGCACCCACAATCTCGATGCGGCGACCGTCGACGATCCGCTCGATTTCTTCGTGCTGTTCTCCTCGATGGCGGCGGTCGCCGGCAACGCGGGGCAGGCGGACTACGGCTACGCGAACCATTACATGGACAGCTTCGCGTTCGCGCGCGAACGCCTGCGCGCAGCCGGCAGCCGCCGCGGCAAGACGCTGAGCCTCAACTGGTCGCTCTGGGCCGACGGCGGGATGCGCGTCGACGAGCAGACCGAGCAGATGTTCACCAAGACGCTCGGCCTGAAGCTGCTGGCGACCGACACCGGCACCGCGGCGATGATCGACGCGCTCGCGTCCGATGCGACGCAGCTCGCCGTGCTCGAGGGCGTCCAGGAGAAGATCGAGACCGCGTGGGGACTGCGCAAGAAGCCGGCGGCGCCGTCGCCAGCGGCCTCGGATGCTTCCGTCGCGACCGGCGCGGCTTCGCCCGCGGGCGGCCACGCGGCGAGCGTGCAGGCGGAACTGACCCGCATCGCCATGGAATTCCTGAAGCTCGACGAGGCGGACATCTCGCCCGACAGCGTGCTGCTGGACCTCGGCTTCGACTCGATCGGCCTGACGACCTACGCCAACGAGATCAACAGCGTCTACGGCGTCGACGTGACTCCGGTGCTGTTCTTCGACTATCCCTCGATCCAGGAGGTCGCGAAGTATCTCGCGGCCGAGCGCAGCGAGGAGGTGGCGCGGGTCCACGGCGGCAAGACGGCCGCGGCGTCCCCGGCGGCGGCCGGGTCGGCCGCGGTGTCGGCGGCGCCCCGGGCGGACGACGCCGGGATCCGCTTCGGCAAGGGATGGGATCCGCTCGCGATCGAAGCGCCCCGCGCGCAGCCGTCGGCGGAATTCCGCCCAGTGAACCGCTTCGTGGACATGCCGATCGCCATCGTCGGCATGAGCGGGACGATGCCGCAGTCGGACGACCTGGACGAGTTCTGGGAACACCTGCGCAACGGCGACGACCTGATTTCCGTGATTCCCCGCGATCGCTGGAACTGGGAGGAGTTCTACGGCGATCCCTTCAAGGAGGCCAACAAGTCGAACTCCAAGTGGGGCGGCTTCATGAAGGAGGTCGACAAGTTCGACGCGCTGTTCTTCGGCATCTCCCGGCGCGAAGCGCAGATGATGGATCCGCAGCAGCGGATCTTCCTGGAGACCGTGTGGAAGGCGATCGAGGACAGCGGCCACCGGGTGTCCGACTTCTCGGGGACCAGGACCGGCCTGTTCGTCGGCGCGGCGACGAACGACTACGTCGACCTGATGAACCGGCTGGACATCGACCTGGACGGCTATTCGGCCTCCGGCAATTCGCATTCGGTGCTCGCGAACCGCATCTCGTTCCTGCTCAACCTGCGCGGACCCAGCGCGCCGATCGACACCGCCTGCTCCAGCTCCCTGGTCGCCCTGCATCGTGCGATCGAGTCGATCCACACCGGCAGTTGCGAGATGGCGATCGTCGGCGGCGTGCAGGTCATGCTCAGCCCGGCCGCCTACATTTCGTTCGGCATGGCGGGCATGCTCAGCAACGACGGCAAGTGCAAGTCGTTCGACAAGCGCGCGGACGGCTACGTCCGCGGCGAGGGCTCCGGCGCCATCGTGCTCAAGCCGCTGCACAAGGCCGAGGCCGACGGCGACCACATCTACGCGGTGATCCGCGCGACCGCGGAGAACCACGGCGGCAAGGTCACCACCCTGACCGCGCCGAACTCCGCGGCCCAGGCCGAGTTGCTGATCGAGGCCTACGAAAAGGCCCATGTCGATCCCGCGCGCGTCGGCTACATCGAATGCCACGGCACCGGCACCAGCCTCGGCGATCCCATCGAGATCCAGGCGCTGACCAAGGCGTTCGGCGAGCTCTACAAGCGCCAGGGCAAGCCGGCGGACGGCACCGCGCACTGCGGCCTGAGCTCCGCGAAGACCAACATCGGCCACCTCGAAACCGCCGCCGGCATCGCCGGCATCCTCCGCGTGCTGCTCGCGATCAAGCATCGGCAGATCCCGGCGAACGTGCATTTCGAGGAGCTCAATCCCTACATCAAGCTCTCCGGCACGCCGTTCTACATCGTCGACAAGACCCGGGACTGGGCCGCTCCGGTCTCGGCCGAGGGGCGCGCGACGCCGCGCCTGGCCGGCGTCAGTTCGTTCGGTTTCGGCGGCGCCAACGCGCACGTGGTGCTCGAGGAATACGTCCCGCAGCCGCGTTCGCCCGCTGCCGACGCCCACGGCGAACCGCAACTGATCGTGCTTTCGGCGAAAACGCCGGACCGGTTGCAGGAATACGCCGCTTCCATGGCTGCGGCGCTGGAGAAGCAGGGCCTCGATTTCGAAGACTTCGCGTACACCCTGCAGGTCGGCCGCGACGAAATGGCGGAGCGGCTCGCCTTCGTCGCCCGCAGTCCCGCCGAGGCCGCGCAGAAATTCGCACGCTACCTGCGTGGAGAGGTCGGCAGCGACATCTTCACGGGAAGCGTGCGCGCATCGAAGAAGGGCGCAACACCGTCCGTCCACGCCGGCGCATCGTCCGCGCCGGCGGAGGAGGGCGGGCTCGAGGCGCTGGCTGTCCGCTGGACGCAGGGCGGCGAAATCGACTGGTCGGGATTGCCGCGCCGTCGCGCTCCGAAGCGCCTGTCCCTGCCGACCTATCCCTTCGCACGGGAGCGCTGCTGGATTCCGGAGGCCGAGAGTGCGACGGCAAAGAAGAAGCCGGTCAGTGCGAGCGCGCCTGCCGAAACCCGGCATCGGGCCGTCCTCGAGACGCCCGCGGCCGCGCCGTCCGGAATCGGCGCGATCTTCGCCGAAGCGGAGTGGCATCGCGTGTCCGGACGACCGGAAGACCCGGCCCCGCGGACATGGTCTCGCAGGCTGCTGATCAGCGCGCTGGACGGGATCCCGGTGGCGGACCTGGCCGCGACCATGCCGGAATGTGCCGTGGATGCGCTGCCCGAGGCCGATGGTCTCGACCATGCGTCGTGGTATGCGCGCAGCGCCGCGCTCTGCTTCGAGCGCGTCAAATCCACGCTCCGGGACAACCCGACGGGTGACGTGCTGGTGCAGATCGCGATCCCGCAGGGTGGCAAGCGGGAAGCGCTCGCCGGCATTTCCGGCATGCTGAAGACGGCGCGCCTGGAGCATTCACGGTTCAGCGGCCAGGTGATCCTGTGTCCGGCGGACACGACCGCGAAGATGCTGGCATCGTTCGCGACCGCCGCCGTGTCCTGCCTGCCGGAAACCGCCCTCCGTTTCGATGCCGACGGGTCGCTCTGGCGGAAGCGCTGGCGCCGTCGTCCGGATGTCGGTTCGGGCAAGTCGGTTTTCAACGAGCATGGCGTCTATCTGATCACGGGTGGCCTGGGCGGCCTCGGCCTGCTCTTCGCCGACGAGGTCCTCGGCAAGACGCGACATGCCCGGGTGGTGCTGACGGGCCGTGGCGATCCCGCCTCGCTGCGAAGCGATGGATTCGATCGGCTGCGTGCGCAGCATGGCGTGCGTGTCGAATACCGACGTGTCGACCTGGGATCGCGCGACGACGTTTCGGCGCTCGTCAGCGATCTGGTTGTCCACGGCGGAGGATTGCACGGCATCCTGCACTGCGCGGGCGGGAGCGCCGATGGACTGATGACCGGAAAGGATCCGGAACAGTTCGCGCAGGTGCTCGAACCCAAGGTTGCCGGCACGTTCCACCTCGACGAGGCCACCAAGGACGTCGAGCTGGACTTCTTCGCGCTGTTCTCTTCGGTCAGCGCCGCCTTCGGCAACCCGGGGCAGTCGGATTATGCGACCGCGAACGCCTATCTGGACGAATACGCTCGCCACCGGAACGACCTCGTCGCCCGCGGCCTGAGGCGCGGCAGGACCGTCTCGATCGCCTGGCCGTTGTGGGCGAGCGGCGGCATGCAGCCGCCCGACGCGGTCGTGCGGCATCTGGAACGGACTGCCGGCATGCTGCCGCTGCCGACGGAGGAAGGCCTCGCCGCGTTCAAGCGCTGCCTCGAATCCGGCATGGTCAATGCGATGGTGCTGTACGGCACGGTCGACAGGCTCGATGCATCGCTGGGGCAAGACGCAATGGAACGCGCATCCGCATTGCCGGCGGCCGGCGCCGGCCGTCCGTCCCGTCCGCAGGGATCCCTGCTGGACAAGCAGGTGCGCAGCGAGGTCCTCGGCATCCTTTCCGAAGTGCTTCTGCTGCCCGAAGAGCGCATCCAGCCCGACGCGCTGCTGAATGAATACGGCCTCGATTCGATCGGCGTGGCCAATTTCGTCCGCATCGTCAACGAGCGTTATTCGCTCGACCTCGCGCCCGCGCTGCTGTTCGAGTACCCGACCTACGAGGCGTTCTGCGGACATCTGCTGGACGCCCATCGCGAGCGTCTCGCCGACCATCATGGGAAGGGATCGGAAACGATGGCCGACGCGGAGATCGCGAATCCCGCGATCGCGACCGACGATGCCGGAATCTCGCCTGCCGCCGCCGTCGTCGACGTGCGCGCGACCGGCGACATCGACGTGGCGATCGTCGGCATCAGCGCGACGATGCCCGGCGCGGATTCGGCCGCGGCGTTCTGGCGCAACCTGATCGCCGGCGTCGACCCGATCACCGAGGTGCCGGCCGAGCGCTGGGACTGGCGCGGAAGCGGCGAGGGCGCGGCGCCGCCGCGCGGCGTCCGCTGGGGCGGATTCGTGGCGGACGTCGACAAGTTCGATGCGGGCTTCTTCGAGATCGCACCGGGCGAAGCGGCGCTGATGGACCCGCAGCAGCGGCTGTTCCTGCAGTCGGCATGGAACGCGATCGAAGATGCGGGACATCGGGCCGCCGACCTGGCGGGGACCCGCACCGGCGTCTTCGTCGGCCTCAGCGGTTTCGACTATTCCGAGGTCATCCGCGCGTCCGGCATCGGCAGCGTCGCGCAGTCCGCGACCGGCATGGCGCACTGCCTGCTGCCGAACCGCCTGTCCTACCTGCTCGACCTCCGCGGGCCGAGCGAAGCGATCGACACCGCATGCTCGAGTTCCCTCGTCGCGGTCCATCGCGCGGTCGAGGCGATCGCGGGCGGCGATTGCGAGATGGCCATCGCCGGCGGCGTGAACCTCATGCTCGCGCCTTCGCTGCAATCGGCGCTCGGCCATGCCGGCATGCTTGCCGGCGATGGCCGATGCAAGACGTTCGACCGCAACGCCGACGGCTACGTGCGCAGCGAGGGCTGCGCCGCGGTGCTGCTGAAGCGACTGGATCGTGCGGTGGCGGACGGCGACGAGATCTATGGCGTCGTCAAGGGAAGCGCGGTCAATCACGGTGGCCGGGCCATGGGATTGACTGCGCCCAATCCGAACGCGCAGGCGGAAGTCGTGGCCGAAGCCTACCGCCGCGCCGGCGTGGATGTCGCCCACGTGGGCCTGGTCGAAACCCACGGCACCGGCACGCCGATGGGCGATGCGGTCGAACTCAACGGTCTCAGGAAGGCCTTCGGCGAGCTCGCTTCGCGCACGGGCGGCGACGCTGGATTGGCGGCTTCGCGGGAGTGCATGGTGTCTTCGGTCAAGACCAGCATCGGCCATCTCGAAGCCGCTTCGGGCATCGCGTCGCTGATCAAGGTCCTGCTGTCCATGCGCCACCGGACGATTCCTGGCCTGCTGCATTTCACCGAGCTCAGCCCGCAGATCCGGCTGGACGGCACTCGTTTCCGGATCGCGCGCGAGACCCGCGCATGGCAGGCCTTCGAAGGCCCGGCCGGCGAGCGCCTGCCGCTCACGGCGGGCGTCAGCTCGTTCGGATTCGGCGGCGTCAATGCCCATGTCGTCGTGCAGGAGCATGCGCCAGCCCAGCCCCCGACCGGCGCGACGGCGGACCGCGGACTGTCGCGGCTGATCGTGCTTTCGGCGAAGACCCGCGAGCAACTGCACCAGCGCGCGGCCGCACTGGCCGAATACCTCGATGCCGACGCGGCCGCCGAGGGCGTCGATCTGGCCCGGATCGCCTACACCCTGCAGACCGGACGCGACGGCATGGCCCACCGGCTGGGCCTCCGCGCGGCCTCGCTCGAGGAACTGTCGAAGGCGCTGCATGCCTTCGCCGCCGACGGTCGCGTGCCTGCCGGCGGCCATTGCGGCGAGCCCGAGCGCACGTCTGAAAGCATGTCCTCGATCGATCGCGATCCGCAGTTGAAGCGCATGATCGTCGACAAGTGGATCGAGAACGGCGATCACGGCGCGATCCTCGAGCTGTGGAGTCGAGGCGTCGACATCGACTGGAACGCGCTCTACGGCGATCGCAGGCCGCGCCGCGTGCATCTGCCGGGATACCCGTTCGCGCGTTCGCGCCACTGGGTCGACACCTTCCATGCGTCCACCGCGGGCGTCGCCCCGCAGGAACCGCATGCGCCGGGCCCGATCGAAGCGTCGTCCGCAGCACAGCGCCCGGCCACGCCGACCGTGCAGGCACCGGCAACCACGCCCAAGGCGCTGGCGGTCCGGTTCATCCGGCGCGCCCTGTCGCAGCAACTGCAGGTTCCGCCGGAGTCGCTGCCGCTGGATCGCACCCTGCTGGAGATGGGGGTCGTGTCTTCGGGCATCGCGTCGCTGGTGCGGCAGGTCAACACGACGCTCGACCTCGACCTGGTGCCCAGCCTGATGTTCGAGCATCCGACGATCGACGGCTTCGCGACTTACCTTTCCGGGATCGCTGCGGATGCGCTGCTGCGCCACGCCGTGCCGGACGAGGCGGCGCAGCCCGCGGCGGTCGTCGCCGAGGCGACACGGCAGGACGTGGACGACCAGGACGTCCGCCATGTCCTTCAGGACCGGGACCTGATCGACAAGGTGCTGTGGAAGCAGGATGCGAGCGATGAAGACTATGAACGCGTGACGTTCTGACCCTCGTCGGCGCGCTGCGCCGACGGAGTGGGGCCTGCCGTGGGCAGGTGGCGACGAGCGAATCGGCAACGAGAATGGGCGCGCTGGCCGCGCCGCGATGAAAGGACGAGGTAAGGCGATGCGGGACCCCATCCAGTGCTGCTCCGATTACTTCACGGCGGCCATTCTCGACGCATGCCATCGTCTCGAGCTGGCGGCGTCTTCGCGCCCGGTGCGGCGTGCGGGATCAGCGCCCGCGCGCGCTCGCGCGGGCGTGGCGTCGACGCTGCCCGAGCTGTTGCGCGCGCTCGCGCCGAAGGCGGTCGACGCCGAACGCGCAACGCAGCCGAAGCTTCCGGTCCTCCCCGCATGTTTCGACGCCCGCGTGCTTTACGGCGCCGAACCCGATGCGTTCCACTCGGCCGGTCGTCCGGCGGAAGCCTTGTCGCGTGCGGTGGAGCAGTTGTTCTTCCGTCGTCGCGGCAGTTCGGCGACGGCGCTCGCCATCGCGCAGGGCGCCACGCTGGTCATGGTCGCGGCCGTGCTGGGCGGCGGCGCGGGCGCGCATGGCGAAGAAGCGCTCCGCGGGATCGAGCCGGGCCTGCGGATCACGCTCAGGAAGCTGCTGGTCAAGCTCGGATGGTCCACCGAAGCGGGGGCGTTCACCGAGGCCGGCCACGCCTTCCTGGAGGCCGAGGCCGTGCGCGAAGCCGTGCGCTGTCGCCCGGTCCTCGCCTCGCTCGCCGCGCATCCGGACCTGCGTCCCCGCGTGCCGGCGCCCGACGCGCCGCGCACCTCGGGCGGCGCGTTCGATCGTTTCCTGGTGCGGTACCCCGCCAGCATCGAAGACCTGCGCGGAATCGTCGCCTCCTGGTCCGGCCCGACCGAGGCGGCGTCGCCCGCGTTCGTCCTGTTCGATGCGGCCGCGGATTCGATCGCGCGTCGCGCACTGGACGCGCTGGCGATCGAACTGCGCGGCGATGCCGCTGCCGAATCCGGGATCGCCCGCTTCGCCTCCACGCAGCCGCCGGAGCGCTCGCTCTTCGAGACCAGGGGCGGCGAGGCCCGTCGCGCCGTGGTCATTGCAGGCGATCGGCCCGCCACCGCCATCGGCGCGGTCGCTCCGGACGCCGATCTGCACGTGCTGGCCGCCGAACAGCCGCCGTGTCTCGATGAACGCGGCCGCATCGTCGATTCCGTGTCACTGCTGACGGCGTGGCAGGAGGACCTGCGCGCGTGGGCGGCCATCGAGGCCTGCCCGGTCCGGCTGTGGCTGCAGGCGCACGCCGATCGCGCGCCGGCGACCCAGGAATGGGTCCGGGACGCGGGATCGCGTGCGCTCGACGCTCTGGCCGGCGCAGGTTTCATCACCGCCGAAGCGCTGCACTGCCTCGCGGCCCGGGTCGGGTTGTTCGATGCGGTGCGGGCGAAGCGCTATCCGCTCGATCCGGCGGTCTGCGACGTCAGCCTGCATGCGTTCGTCGTTCGCGACTACACGATCCGCCATGCGCGTCCCGGCGACCTCGACCGGCTGTGCGAACTCGAGTCGCTGTGCTGGCGCCATACGCGCAGCCCGGCGGACACGATCCGCGCCCGGATCGAACGCCATCCCGCGGGCCAGTTCGTGCTCGAGCGCGACGGTCGCGTCCAGGGCGTCGTCTACAGCCAGCGCATCGATTCGGCGGATGCCCTCCACGGACGCACGGCGGCCGATGTGCATCTGCTGCACCGGGCCGATGGCCCGGTGGTGCAACTGCTCGCGGTGAACGTCGATCCCGACGTGCAGGACCAGCGCTACGGCGATGCGCTGCTCGAATTCATGCTGCAGCGTTGCAGTCTGACCACCGGGGTCCGGCAGGTCGTCGGCGTCACCCTCTGCAAGCGCTACGATGCGCGCCGCGGCGAATCCTTCGAGCGCTACATCCGCCGCGAGGGCGCGGACCGCGATCCGATCCTCACCTTCCATCATGCGCACGGCGCCGACATCGTCGGCCCAGTCCCCGGGTACCGTCCGGAAGACCTCGAGAACGCATGCAACGGCGTGCTGGTGTCCTACGACATCCTGCAGCGCGACGCACGGCTGTCGGCGCGCGAGCGCAACGACACGGCGACGACCGCCGCGCGTCCGCGCGGGATGGACGTCGATGCCCTGCTGGCGTTCATCGACATGGAAGCCACGCGCCTGCTCGAAGGCGACGCGGGCGGATACGGGCGCGATCGTCCGTTCATGGAAGCCGGGCTCGACTCCGCCGGGCTGCTGAAGCTCCAGGAAAGCATCGAGCTGCGGCTCGGCCTGCGCCTGCCGACGTCCTTCTTCTTCGAGTTCAACACGCCGAAGAAAGCCGCGGCCGCGCTTGCGGCCTCCGCGGATGCCGGGTCGACCGACATCGACGGCATGGACGCGGGCGCCGTGGACGCACATGCCGCGACATTCGCGCACGAGGCGGCGTCCGTCGCGCTCCCGGCCCCGGCTGCGGAGGACATCGGCATCTCGGACAACGACATCGCGATCGTCGGCATGGCCTGCCGCCTGCCCGGCGGGATCGAATCCCCCGAGGCGCTGTGGAAGCGCCTGGCCGATGGCGAGACGTGCATCGACCGCTATCCCTCGAGCCGCGGCGCCTGGGCGGATCCCGCGCGCTGGCCTGCGATCGATCGCGGCGGTTTCGTCCGCGACATCGAAATGTTCGATGCGGGCTTCTTCAGGATTTCGCCGGCGGAAGCCCAGCTCATGGACCCGCAGCAGCGGATGATGCTGGAGACCGCCTGGGCCTGCCTGGAGGACGCCAACCTGCGTCCGGTCGACCTCGCCGGCTCCACCACCGGTGTGTTCGTCGGCGCCAGCAACAGCGACTACAGCCGTCTGCTGCAGGACGCCGGCATCGAAGTCGAAGCGCACCTCGGCGTGGCCAGCGCGCTCTCGGTCATCGCCAACCGCATTTCCTACTTCTTCGATTTCAACGGCCCCAGCCTGGTGGTCGATACCGCGTGTTCGTCTTCGCTGGTGGCGCTGCATACCGCGATCCAGTCGATGCGGCGCGGCGAGTGCGAGTCCGCCCTGGTCGGTGGCGTCAATGCGATCTGCCATCCCGATCTGTCGATCGCCTACCACAAGGCGGGCATGCTCGCGCCCGACGGCCTGTGCAAGGTCTTCGACGCCCGCGCCGACGGCTACGTCCGTTCGGAGGGCGCGGTGATGTTCGCGATCGAGCCCGTGCACCGCGCGCGCGCCAGCGGCCGCACGATCCATGCGGTGATCCGCGGGTCGGCCGTGAACCACGGCGGACTCGCTTCGGGACTGACCGTTCCCAATCCCGCACAGCAGCGCCAGTTGCTGCTCGCGGCCTGGAAGGACGCCGGTCTCGCGAACGGCGAACTGGATTACCTCGAAGCGCACGGCACCGGGACTTCGCTCGGCGACCCGATCGAAGTGCAGGGCATCGTTTCCGCGTTCGCGCAGGCGGCCGGCGACGGCTCGGTGCGCGACTGCAGCCTCGGCTCGATCAAGAGCAACCTCGGCCACCTGGAATCCGCCGCCGGCCTGGCGGGGCTGCTGAAGGTCGTGCTGTCGATGCGCAACGGGCTGTTGCCGCCGACGGTCAATTTTTCGGCGCTGAACCCCAAGATCGCGCTCGCCCCCGGGATCCGCGTGCTCGACCGCGCCCGGCGCATGGCGCATGCCGGCTGGATCGCCGGCGTCAGCAGCTTCGGTTCCGGCGGCGCGAATGCGCACGTCGTCGTCCAGGCCTGGCCGCGGCGGGATGCGCCTGCGCGCGCGTCCGGCCCGCACCTGTTCGTCCTGTCCGCCGCGACCCCCGAAGCCCTGCGCGACTACGCCCGCAAGACGCTGGCATGGCTGGAAACCGACGCCGGCGAGACCGACTTCGGCGACGCCATCCACGCCTGGCAGGTCGGCCGTACCCCGATGAAGGCACGCCTGGCCATGGCGGTCGCCGATGCCGCGGAACTCCGATCCGGCCTGATCCGCTGGCTCGACGGCGGATCATTGCAGGACCGCACGTGGACCGGCGTCTCCGGGACGTCCGCGACCGCGACGATGCGGCTGTGGCAGACGCGTGCGGCCCGCGACCTGCTCGCCCGGGCGTTCGCCGAGGGCGACCTCGAACAGCTCGGCCTGCTCTGGACCGCGGGAGTCGATCTCGACTGGGCGGCGCTGCGCGGCCAGCGGCCGCTGCGGGCGCGCCTGCCGACCTACCCGTTCTCGCGCGAGCGGTACTGGGTGCCGGCGGCGCAGGGCGCGGACCGGGCGTCCGCGGGCGCGATGCGCCGGCAATTGCATCCGCTGCTGCACGAAAACGTGTCCGACCTCGGCAGGCAGGCCTATCGCAGCGTGTTCTCCGGGGCGGAACCCTTCCTCGCCGACCACCGGGTCCGGATCGGCGAAGCCCTGGAGCGGGTGCTGCCGGGCGTGGCCTACCTGGAGATGGCGCGCGCGGCGCTTTCGCTGGCGATGCCCGATGGACATCGCGACGGCGTGCTCGAACTGCGCGACTGCGTGTGGCTGCAGCCGATGGTGGTCCGGGGCGGGGAAGCGGCGACGATCGCGCTCGACGGCGCGCTCGACGGCGAGATCGGATACGAAGTGTGGACGGGGGCGGAAGGCCAGCGCCGGGTCCACAGCACGGGTCGCGCGGTGTATGCGACGGTCGAGCCGCCCGCGGCACGGTCGCTGTCGGCGCTGCGCGCACGGATGGCGCCTGTTGCGCTGTCGGGGGAATCGGCATACGCCCGTTTCGAGGCGATGGGCCTGTCCTACGGACCGGCCCATCGGGCGCTGCAGGAAGCGTGGCTGGGGAACGGCGAATTGCTGGCGCGGTTGACGCTGCCGGAGCCGGTGTCGGCAGAGGCCGGCGCGTACGAGCTCCATCCGAGCCTGCTCGATGGCGCGTTGCAGGCCGCGGTGGGATTGTTGTCGGATGAGGCGTCGGGTCGACTGCCGTTCGCGGTGGAGCGGGTGCGCGTGCACGGGCGCTGCGCCGGGCCCGTCTGGGCCTGGGTGCGTCGCGCGGGCGGCATCGCCGGGGCTGGCGACGGAGTGCTGCGCCACGACATCGAGCTGCTCGATGCGGACGGCCAACTGCTGGTGCGGCTGGAAGGCTTCGTTTCGCGCACGCTGGCCGGCGCGTCGGCGTCCGGCCTGCTGAGCGCGGTTCCGGCATGGCGCGCGATGGAGGAAGCCGGCGTCGCGGCGACGTGGTCGTCGCGCCGCGTGCTGCTGTGCGGGATGCCGTCGTCGGAGGACGCCGTCGCGCGCCTGCGGGCGACGGGCGTCTCCGTCGAGGTGGCGCCTGTATCGCCCGACGCCGATGCGGCCGCGCGATACGCGGCATACGCGCAGGCGTGCCTTGGTTGGCTGCAGGCGACGATGCGTTCGATGCCAGAAGGCCGGGTGCTGATGCAGGTGGTGGCCGGCCCCGGCGATGGCCTCTGCGCCGGACTGTCGGGAATGCTGAAGACAGCGATGCTGGAGCAGCCGCAGTTGCGCTGCCAGGTGTTGACGGATGCTCCGCCGGAATGGACGTCTGCTGCGGACTCGGCCGCGCGACATCCGGAACGGACGCTCTGGCGATCGACCGCGGATGGCCTCGAGGCCGAACACTGGGACGTGCTGCCGGCATGGTCCGGACAGCTCCCGCCAGCGTTCAAGGAACACGGGGTCTACCTGATCACCGGCGGCCTGGGCGGACTGGGGATGATCTTCGCCGAGGCGATCCTGACCGCCGCGCGCCACGCGCGCGTGGTGCTGTCCGGTCGCGGCGAACCGGCGGGCGAGCGTGCCGAGCGCCTGCAGGCGCTGCGCGCGCTGGGCGGCGACCGGGTGTCGTACCGCGCGGTGGATCTGGAGGACGCGGCGTCGGCGGCGTCGCTGGTGGCCTGGGTGCGCGACACGCACCGCGGCCTGGACGGTGTGCTGCACGCGGCGGGCATGGTGTCCGACGCGTTCCTGATGAAGAAGGATGCGGCGACGTTCGCGCAGGTGCTGGGGCCGAAGGTCTCGGGGACCGTGCATCTGGATGCGGCCCTGGGCGATGCCGACCTCGACTTCCTGGTGCTGTTCTCGTCGGTGGTCGGCGCGTTCGGCAACGTGGGCCAGGCGGACTACGCGGCGGCCAACGGGTTCATGGATCACTATGCGCTGTCGCGCAACGCCCGAGTCTCCCGCGGCGAGGCGCACGGGCGCACGGTCTCCGTGAACTGGCCGCTGTGGTCGGCGGGCGGGATGGGCCTGTCGCCCGACGTGGCGGAGGCATTCCGGCGGTCGTCCGGGATGGCGGGCCTGTCGACATCGCACGGCCTGGAGTCGCTGCAGCGGGCGCTGTCCTCGGGACATGCGCGCTGGACGGTGATGGAGGGCGATGCGGACAGGCTGCGCGGCATGCTGTCGCGTGGCCTGCCCGGCGGCGAAACGGCCGTCCCGGCGCCGTCGGAAGCACCGTTGGAAGCACCGTCGGAGGCACTGTCCGAGCCGCTGCCGATGCCGCCCGAGGCCGTGGCGGACGATGACGCGCTGCGCGAGCGCCTGCGCGACTGGCTGCGCCGGCGTTTCGGCGCGGTGCTGAAGCTGTCGTCGCAGCGGATCGACGTGCGTGCGTCGCTGGAGCAGTACGGGATCGACTCGATCCTGGCGATGCGGCTGACCGAAGAACTGGAGAAGAGCTTCGGCGCGCTGTCGAAGACGCTGCTGTTCGAGCACCGCAGCATCGAGTCGCTGGCCGAGCACCTGTGGTCGCGGCACGGGGCGAC
>Ga0136846_1213329_pt1 | contig 40165 bp, 26 predicted proteins | sample HopSoiMetagenom2_FD_96841 | JGI IMG/M metagenome (GOLD analysis project Ga0136846, IMG submission 96841) | Grasslands soil microbial communities from Hopland, California, USA - 2 Assembly 2016 (version 4) | ecosystem: Environmental > Terrestrial > Soil > Grasslands | place: USA: Hopland...
ATCGGCATCATGAACATCATGCTCGCGTCGATCCTCGAGCGGATTCGAGAGATCGGCGTTCGGCGTGCCGTCGGTGCGACGCAGAAGGACGTGCTCGCGCAGTTCCTGAGCGAGGCCGTGATGATCAGCCTCGCGGGCGGACTCGCGGGAATTCTCACCGGCGCGATCCTCAGCTTCGTCATCGAGCGCGCGGCGGGCATCCACACCATCGTGTCGCTCGTCTCCGTCGTTGTCGCCTTCGGCGTCTCGGTCGCCGTCGGCCTGCTCTTCGGAATCGTCCCCGCCTGGCGCGCCGCGCGCCAGGATCCCGTGGTCTGCCTGCGCTACGAGTAGCCGTTCCGTCGTGGCGCAGTGCGAGGGCGGGAGGATCCGCTCTTGCTTCTTCACCAGCCTAACGATCATGCCGTCACTCCGCCGTTCACTCTGTGGCGCTCTGTCGCTTTCCGCGACCGCGGTCCTCGCCGTCGCGGCGCAGCAGAGTACTCCGTGTCCGCCGCGCACCGCGCAACCGATCCTCGCACAGGCCGGCGGGCCATGTCCGTCCGCGCTGACGCTCCAGGACGCGATCACCCTCGCCGCGAAGCAGGGTCCCGCGGCGAGCGCGGCGCGCAGCGCACTCGCCGAAGCGCGCGCGCGAGATCGGGCGTTCAGTGCGCGTCTGCTTCCGCAGATTCAACTTCAGGGTGACGTCGCGAACTACAATCATGCCGTCGTGCCGGTATTCCTTCAGACGGGCGAGACGGTCTTCGCGCCGCAGAGCCAGAACGAGTCCTACATGGGTGTGTCCGTGACGCAGGCGCTGCCATGGTTGGGCGGCTCCCTCAAGGTCACATCGCTGCTCGATCGTCTCGATCAGACGTCGGACGCGGGAAGCGGATCGGTCGCCCATCGCACGTGGAAATCGACCCCGTTCCAGATCGAGATCGACCAGAATCTGTTTCAGCCGCGTGAGCAGCTGTGGGACACGCGCGCGCAATCGCTGCGCTCATCTGTTGCCGAGCGTGTGTACCTGGAGCAGCGGGAAGACATCGCGGCTTCGACCGCCTCGGCATTCTTCGACTACTACGCCGCGACGGTCGCGCTGCAGAACGCGACCGCGAATGCCGCGGTGAACGACACGCTGTACACGCTCAACAAAGGTCGCTACGAGGTCGGGAAGATAGGCGAGAACGATCTGCTCGCCAGCGAGCTCGCCCTGCTCAATGCCCGCGCCGCGGTAGACGGCGCCCGTCTGGAGCGCGATCGGTCCGAGTCCGCGCTCCGGCGGCTGATCAACGTGCATGGCACGGACACGCTCGCGATCGTGGCCCCAAATCAGGTCCCCACGATCGAAGCGGACCCCGAGGTTGCGGTCCACGAGGCGCTCCGGAACGCGAGCCTCATGCAGCAGACGGAGCTCGATTCCGTCAACGCGAAGCGGAGCGAGACCGAGGCGCGCTTCAGAAACGGATTCACTGCCTCGTTAGGCGCCGGCTACGGCATGAACCAGACCTCGACGCTCTTCGGCACCGCCTACGCCTCGCCGCTCCCCCAGCAGAAATTCCATCTTGGCGTGACGATGCCGTTCTTCCAGTGGGGCGGCGGCCGCGCCGACGTCCAGGCCGCGCGCGCCGAACAGGCCCGTGTCGCGAGCGCGTCACGGCAGCGCCGCGAGGAGCTGACTGAGGACGCTCGTTATGCGGCCCTCCAGCTCACCCAGTCGCTCCGTCAGCTCGCGATCTCCGCCAAGGCGGACACGGTGGCGAGCAAGCGCTTCGAAGTCGCCAAGAATCGCTACGTCATCGGCAAGATCGGCATCAGCGACCTCTTCATCGCGCAGAACGAGAAGAACCAGGCACTCACCGCCTACATCCAATCTCTGCGCGGCGTCTGGACCGGCTACTACCACCTGCGCCGCGTGACGCTCTACGACTTCGCGACGAAGACGGAACTGCAATAACCGCAGTCCATAGCAATCAGTCCATAGTTATCAGGGACTTCGGAACGAAGCGTTGATTTGGTGAGAGAGCAGGAGCGCGCGAGCAGCGCGCCACTCCAAACGGGATGATCTGCTTTTCATCCCATCAACGCTTCGTTCCTTGTCAGGTCGCCGTTCCTCGCGCGCCGTTTCTCGCGCGCCGTTCCTCGCGCGCTCTTCCCGTCGTTCGCTCAGTCGATGTCCTTCCGCCGCCCTCTCTCATCCCCACCCGCGGAACCGCCCGACCACTTCCATTCCTTGATCTCGGGCATGTCGTCGCCGTGCTCGCGCACGTAGTGATGATGCTCGACCAGGGTATCGCGAAGCATCTGCTTGAAGTGCGCGCCGATCTTCCCCAGTCGCGGCACCTTGTCGACCACGCTCCCGGCGAGATGGAACCGATCGAGCTCGTTCAGCACCGTCATGTCGAACGGTGTCGTCGTCGTCCCTTCCTCCTGATAGCCGTGGACGTGGATGTTCCCGTGATTCCGTCGCCGGTATGTGAGACGGTGGATCAACGTCGGGTAGCCGTGGTACGCGAATATCACCGGCCGGTCCGTGGTGAACATCGAGTCAAACTCGTCATCCGACAGGCCGTGCGGATGCTGCGAGGCCGATTGTAAAGTCATTAAATCGACGACGTTGATCACTCGCAGCGCGATGTCGGGAAAGAAGCCGCGCAGGAGGTCGACGGCGGCGAGCGTCTCGAGGGTCGGCACGTCGCCCGCGCACGCGAGCACCGCGTCCGGCTCTACGCCACAATCCGTGCTCGCCCAGTCCCAGATCCCGATGCCGATCGTGCAGTGCCGGATCGCCGCCGCCATGTCCAGCCACTGCGGCGCCGGCTGCTTGCCCGCGACGATCACGTTCACATAGTTGCGGCTTCGCAGACAATGATCGGCGACGGAGAGAAGGCAATTGGCATCCGGCGGCAGATACACGCGCACGACGTCCGCCTTCTTCTGCACGACATGATCGATGAACCCGGGATCCTGATGGCTGAAGCCGTTGTGGTCCTGCCGCCAGACGTGCGACGTCAGCAGATAATTCAGCGACGCGATCGGTCGGCGCCACGGAATCTCGCGCGTCGACTTCAGCCACTTCGCGTGCTGATTGAACATCGAGTCGACGACGTGGATGAACGCCTCGTAGCAGGAGAAGAAGCCGTGGCGTCCCGTCAGGAGATAGCCCTCGCACCAGCCCTGGCAGAGGTGCTCGCTCAGCACCTCCATCACCCGCCCGCTCGTCGACAGATGCTCGTCGGTCGGGAGGATTTTCTCCATGAACACCTTGTCCGTCGCCTCGTAGACATTCGCCAGGCGATTGGACTCCGTCTCGTCGGGGCCGAACAGCCGGAAGTTGGCCGCCTGGCCGTTGAGTGCGAAGACGTCGCGGAGGAACATGCCTAACGAGCGAGTGCTCTCCGCAAATCGCTCACCCGGAGCTGGCACCGGAACCGCATAGTCGCGAAAATCCGGGAGGAGGAGATCACGGAGCAGCAGCCCGCCATTGGCGTGCGGGTTCGCCCCCATCCGCCGATTTCCCTTCGGCGCGAGCTCCACGAGCTCCGGCACGAGCTTCCCCTCCGCGTCGAACAGCTCGTCCGGGCGATAGCTGCGCATCCACTGCTCGAGCTGCGCGAGGTGTTCGGGCTTCGACTGCAGCTCGGCCAATGGCACCTGGTGAGCGCGCCACGTGTTCTCGACCGGCTTTCCATCGACGACCTTGGGACCCGTCCACCCTTTCGGCGAACGCAGGACGATCATCGGCCAGACCGGCCGTCCCGTCGATTTGCGCGACCGCGCGTCGTGCTGGATGGCGCGGATCTCATCGACGATCTCGTCGAGCGTCGCCGCCATCTTCTGGTGCATCTCCATCGGCTCGTCGCCCTCGACGAAGTACGGCGTGTGGCCGTAGCCCGTGAGCAGCTGCGACAGCTCGTCGTCGTCCATCCGGCCGAGCACCGTCGGATTAGCAATCTTGTAACCATTGAGGTGCAGGATCGGGAGCACCGCACCGTCGCGCGCGGGATCCAGGAACTTGTTCGAGTGCCAGCTCGCCGCGAGTGCGCCCGTCTCGGCCTCGCCGTCGCCGATGACGCACGCGACGATGAGATCCTTGTTGTCGAACGCGGCGCCATAGGCGTGGGCCAGCGAGTAGCCGAGCTCGCCACCCTCGTTGATCGATCCCGGAGTTTCCGGCGCGGCGTGGCTCGGAATCCCACCGGGGAAGGAGAACTGCTTGAAGAGCCGCTGCATCCCGTCGGCAGTCTGCGCGACGCTTGGATAGAACTCGCTATACGTCCCCTCGAGGTATGTATTGGCGACGATCCCCGGTCCACCGTGTCCCGGCCCCGTGACGTAGATGACATCGAGATCCCGCTCGCGAATCACGCGATTGAGATGTACATACACGAAATTCAGCCCCGGCGTCGTTCCCCAATGGCCGAGGAGTCGCGGCTTCACGTGATCCAGCGTGAGCGGCTCGCGCAGGAGCGGATTCGCGAGAAGATAAATCTGTCCGACGGACAGATAGTTCGCGGCGCGCCAGTATGCGTCGATGCGACGCAACGCGTCGTCGCTGAGCGGACGCGGAATTGCGCGTTCACTTTCCGGAGTCACGGTGGCGGTAGTCGTCATATCGGAGTATACCCAAATAATCGGCTGTAGCGTGCTGTGCGTCACCGCGCGTTAGTGGTTCCTGCGACATCACCTGTAACAGTCGTTCCCGATGAAAGCGCGTGCGCCGCGATCAGATGTATTCGGCTCGCGTCTTGCTTTTTGCTTCGTGGCAGTCCGAAGGTGGAGGGATATTCCATGAGCGAAATCGCTCGCAGCGCCGGAGTGGCCGCCGATCCGACCCAGGAAGCGCATCGGCTCTTTCACCGCCTGTGGTCCAAGGCGTACGATGCGCCTGGTTACGACAAGCGGGAATGGCTCCGCTTCGAGGAGCTGTTACGACAATTGGGATTGCGTATCTAGCGTCGGATTGTTTTCCTCGAATCGGCTGCTCGAAAGAGCTAGTCACGTAGTAACCACAGAGGACGCAGAGGAAAACGAGAGCAAAGTGTTTTTGCTCTGGATTTCCTCTGCGTCCTCTGCATTGTTCTGGAACCGTGCGCCGCTCCGCTGGAATGCCGCTGCTCGTTGGTCTCCTCGTCGTGACGTTCGCCATCGCGGCGGATCTCGCGCACGAGGCGTGGAGCACAGCGCTCGCCCAGCAGCGCACCGCGACGCGCGCCGGCGAGGACTTCGTGCGCTACAGCGCGACCGGCGCCGCGTACGAGACCCAGGCGTCGATCGCGCTCGCGCTGCGGGCGCTGTTCGCGCCGCTGTCGGCCGCCACTCAAGTTGCGCCACCGCCGGCAGCGATCATCGCGCGTGGCGTTCAGCACGTGCGCGACTGTCGCTGCGCTCCCGCCGTCGCACCACGGACATACTTCCGATTCCGTCTCCCCGATGGCGATCCCCAATTCGCCGGCGATTCGGTGTCGCTCGCGGAGCGCGAATGGCTCCGCAGTACTGTCGCGGCCCACGTAAAGCTCGTGCGCCAGCCTGATTGGGACGACGCGCTGCTGTATGGCGTCGTCGAGGGGCACCCTCGCGTTGCCGCCTACACCGTGCGCGCGCCGAGGGACGCTGCTCCCGGCTACGTCTATGGATTCGTCACCGACGCCGCCGCGTTCGGCGAAGCTGTTCTCACGCCCCGCCCACGCAGCCATGCGGCGCACATGGCGGCCGCGACGCCGACGGCGAGCTACGACTCCCTGTTGAGAATTCTCGTAATCGCGCCGGATGGCGATGTCCTGGCTGGCGGCACCCCGCGTCCCGAGTCGCGTGTGACGATGCTCCCGCGCGTCGGCCATGAGAGCTATCTACCCGGCGCCGCTCCCGTCGCGGCGGTCACCCTCTTCGCCGACACCGTGGCTCTCGGGCCTCGTTATGCGTCGCTGCGGCTCGGCGTCGCGCTCGTCACCGACGATCCCGGCGCGCTAATGGCGGACGGTGTGCCACGGTCGCGGCTGTTCGCCTTATTCGGGCTGCTCGTCCTGATGGCGGGTCTCGTCGTCGCGGCCATTCTCCAGCTTCGGCGGGAGCACGAGCTCGCGCGGCTCCGCGCCGACCTCACCGCCGGGGTCTCGCACGAGCTGCGCACACCACTCGCGCAGATCCTGCTCTTCGGCGAGACGCTCATGCTCGAGCGGACGCGCTCCGATCGCGAGCGTCGTGCCGCCGCCGAGATCATCGTTCGTGAAGCGCGGCGGCTCATGCACCTCGTCGAGAACGCACTCCACTTCACGCGCGCTCACCGCGACCTCCTCGAGCCGTCGTCCGAGGTCGTCGACCTTGGCGCGGTGACGCGCGAGATCCTCGTCGCCTTTGCGCCGCTTGCCTGGACGGCCAAGGTGACACTCCGCGAGGAGATCGAGGCGCCTGCCCCCGCTCTGGTGGACGGCGCCGCCTATCGACAGATCGTCCTCAATCTGCTCGAGAACGCCGTGCGCTACGGGCCACCCGGTCAGACAGTCACGGTGCGCGTCGAGCGGCTCGACGTCGCCGCACGGCTCGCCGTGGAAGACGAGGGCCCAGGCGTCCCGGTCGCCGACCGTGAGCGGATCTGGGCTCCCTTTGTGCGCCTAACGAGTGGGCGGCGCGGCACCAACGGAACCGGCATCGGTCTCGCCGTCGTGCGGGACCTCACGGCGCGCCATGGTGGACGGGCCTGGGTCGAGCGCGCGGAGCGTGGCGGTGCGCGCTTCGTCGTCGAGCTGCCTGCATCGCCGGCGGCGCGCGCGAAAGACTCGGGCCGCGGAGCCGAGCTGCCGCGCTCTCGCGCGGCCCTCTGACGAGACTCTGACGTTGGCCGGGCCTCACGAGGCGCCGTGAGCCCGACGGCAGTTGACCAAACTCTAACGCGCGAAGTGGCAATTCGCTCTGTCGAGACAGGCGGTGTCGAGCGTATCCGTTGTATACAAATCGCTCGCCACTCGCCACTCGCCACTCGCCACTCCCGTGTCCCTCTTCACGCGAAAATCGCTCGCCGATCTGCGACAGGAGTCCGAGCGCAGCCTGCTCCTCCGCTCCCTTGGGCCACTCCACCTGACGGCGCTGGGCATCGGCTCGATCATCGGCACCGGCATCTTCGTCTTCACCGGCGTCGCGGCGTCCACGGCCGCCGGTCCCGCGCTCGTCCTCTCGATGATCATCTCCGCTGTCGGCTGCGCCTTCGCCGGACTCTGTTACGCCGAGTTCGCGGCGATGGTGCCCGTCGCGGGGAGCGCGTACACGTACGCGTATGCGACCGTGGGCGAGATCTTCGCTTGGATCATCGGGTGGGATCTCATCCTCGAGTACGCGCTCAGCGCGTCGACCGTCGCCGTCGGCTGGTCAGGCTACTTCGTGAGCTTCTGCCGCGATCTCGGCCTTACGATTCCGCCGGCACTCACGGCGCCGCGCGGCGCGCTCGTCACGCTGGCTAACGGATCGACCGTTCATGGCATCTTCAATCTCCCCGCGGCGCTCGTGGTCGTGCTCGTGTCGGCGCTCCTCGTCATCGGCATCCGGCAGTCAGCGGGAACGAATACGGTGCTCGTCCTCATCAAGTCGCTCGTCCTCGTATTCTTCGTCGCGCTCGCCGCGTCGTACGTCCGGCGCGAGAACCTGACGCCGTTCATTCCGCCTAACGAAGGACACTTCGGCGCTTTCGGCTGGAGCGGCGTGCTCCGCGGCGCCGGGATCATGTTCTTCGCCTATATCGGCTTCGATGCGGTCTCCACCGCGGCCCAGGAGGCGAAGAACCCCCAGCGCGACATGCCCATCGGCATCCTCGGCTCGCTCGCGATCTGCACCGTCATCTACATCGCGGTCGCGACCGTGCTACTCGGAATCGTGAGCTACAAGCAGCTCAACGTCGCCGATCCGCTCGCGGTTGGCATCGACGCGACAGGTCTCCGCTGGTTCAGCCCCGTGATCAAGATCAGCGCGATCTTCGGACTCTTCAGCACCATGCTCGTCCAGATGCTCGCGCAGACGCGCATCTTCTACTCGATGAGCCGCGATGGGCTGCTTCCGCCCCTGTTCGGCGCCATCCATCAGCGCTTTCGGACGCCCTATCTGAGCACGATCATCACCGGAACGATCATCTCCGTCGCCGCCGGTCTTCTCCCGATCGATCTCCTCGGCCAGCTCGTGAGCATCGGGACGCTGCTCGCGTTCGTGCTCGTCTGCATCGGTGTCATCCTCCTGCGACGCACCGGCCCCGAGCTGGAGCGCCCATTTCGCACGCCATGGGTTCCGCTCGTACCGATCCTTGGCGCGGTCATCTGCCTCGCCCAGATGGTCGGGTTGCCCATTCAGACGTGGATACGGCTGCTCATCTGGCTCACCGTGGGACTCGTCATCTACTTTGCCTACAGTCGACGGAAAGCATACGGCGTTCGTTTTGCGCGACTCACGACTGAGACTGAGAGCTGAGGTCTGAGATCTCAGATCGATCTTTTTCGGAGCACCTAACGAGCATCTCACCCACGACAGTGAGTCCAGCTTCGAGACGTCAGGACCGAGTCTTCAGACGTGAGACTCTGCATCTCGATCTCACGTCTGACACCTCGAGGCAGAGGTCTCGATTCTGGACTCGCGTTACTGGGTGAGATACCGATCAGGCGCATAGAAAGAGACTGATCTGAGCTCTGAGATCTGAGACCTCAGTCTCACTCGCCACTAGCCACTCGCCACTCATCACTGTGTCGCGGATTCTCATCGTCGAGGACAATCCCGACCTCGCCCGCGGTCTTGCCAACAACCTCGAGATCGAAGGCCATGAGGTGGAGGTCGTGCACGACGGGGCGGAGGGGTTGGCGCGCGCACGCGCGGGCGCGCCATCGCTCGTGATTCTCGATCTCGCCTTGCCTGGCCTCGACGGCTACCGCGTGCTGTCGTCGCTTCGCGCGGACGGCGACAACGTCCCCGTGCTGATTCTCACGGCGCGCAGCGAGGAAGCGGATAAAGTGCGCGGCTTTCGCTTCGGCGCCGACGACTACGTCACGAAGCCGTTCGGGCTGCTGGAGCTGTTGGGTCGAGTGAATGCGCTCCTCCGGCGCGCCGGCGCGCCTGGCCGTCTGAACGGAACCGGACACTCCGCCAGCGAACGAATCGTCTTCGGTGAGATCGAGGTGCGGCCGAGCACGCACGGCGTCTTTCGTCGTGGCTTTCCGGTGACGCTGCGGCCGAAGGAATTCGACCTCCTGATGGCGCTCCTGCGGCGAAAGGGCGCGATCGTCCCTCGGCTCGACCTGCTCCGCGACGTCTGGGGCTACGATGCTGAGGTCGTCAGCCGGACCGTGGACACCCACGTCGCCGAGTTGCGGCGAAAGCTTGAAGACGATCCCGCGCACCCACGTTACATTTTGACGGTGCGAAAGGCTGGGTACCGCGTCGCACTCGATTGAACGCGCCGGGCACTGCGACCTGCGAGCGTTCGTCACGCATACATACCGGTTCGTCACCGCCCAGTGCGGTTCACGGAGAAGCTGCGCGAATGCGTGACTTCTCATCGACGGTCCGGGTTCAAGACACAGTGGAATTGACAAAACGCGAACGTTCGCGTGGCGTCAGGGATACGGCTTAGGTTGCCGGTTATTGCTGGCAACCGTCACCGAATCATTCCGCTTCGCTGCCGCGCGTCTCGCAGCCGTGCGGCGACAACAGACCATGGGTGGAAAGGGAGGACCAATGGCTTGGATCCAGAGACTTGGTGTGAGCGCGCTCGTGTTCGCTCCGATGCTTGCTGCCGCGCAGCAGCCGACGGGGACGATCGCGGGTCGCGTTATCGACCGCGCATCTCAGCAGCCGATCGTGGGCGCGACGGTGCGCGTTGTTGGTACGCAGCGTGGCGCACAGACCAGTGATCAGGGGACGTATCGTATCACGGGTGTGCCGGCCGGCGCTGTCAGCGTGCAGGCGTTGCGCATCGGCTACGGTTCTATCACGCGGCCGCTGACCATCACGGCGAGCGGCACGGCCGCGCTCGACTTCACGCTCGATCCGGCGGCGACGACCCTCGACGTCGTGCAGGTGACGGCGACCGGGCAGGAGCAGTCGCGTCGCGAGAGCGGCGTTTCGACGGCCAGCATCAACGTGCCCGAGGAAGTGCCGCAGGCCGCTGTTTCGAACTTGCAGACGGTGCTGTCGTCGCGCGCCGCGGGCGTCACGGTGCAGGAAGCCGGTGGCACCACGGGCAGCGCGGCACGCATTCGCATCCGCGGCTCGAACAGCGTGTCGCTCTCGAACGATCCGCTCATCATCGTCGACGGCGTTCGCGTCAACAATGATCAGGGAGCGACGAGCATCGGTGTCGGCGGTCAGGTGCCGTCGCGCCTGAACGACATCAACCCTGAAGACATCGAGAACATCGAGATCATCAAGGGGCCGGCCGCGGCCGCGCTGTACGGCACGGCGGCGTCGAACGGCGTCATTCAGATCACGACGAAGCGTGGCCGCTCCGGCACGACGAAGTGGAACATCCACAGCGAAGCCGGCACGGTGAACGAAGTCACGAGCTATCCCGCGAACTACGCGAACCTCGATCTCACGAACTTCGCACCCGATAGCGTCCCTTGCAGCCTCGACTTCCAGACGCTTGGCTTTTGCCAGGGCGACAAGATCGTCTCGTACAATCCGCTCGAGCAGAACAGCCCGTTCATTCGCGGCTGGCGCGAGCGTTTCGGCGCCGACGTCAACGGCGGATCGGAGCTCGCTCAGTACTTCATCGGCGGCGATTATTATCGCGAGCAGGGTGTGTATGCGATCAACCGCCAGCGGTTGATCTCCTTGCGCGCGAACGTGCACAGTCAGCTCCGCGAGAACTTCGATCTGTCGGCCAACGCCGGCTACGTGCAGAGTCGCCTGCGCCTGCCGCAGAACGATAACAACGTTCGCGGTATCGTTCCGCAGGGGTTGCTCGGCTACGCGCTCCCGAACTGGGGGTTGCAAGGCTACGGCTTCGACACGCCAGCGGACATCATGGCCATCAACACCCAGCAGAACGTCGATCGTTTCACCGGGTCCACGCGCGGGAACTGGCAGCCGCTTTCGTGGCTCTCCGCGATCGGAACCGCCGGCGTCGACTTCACCAACCGCATTGACCAGGAATTCATCCCGCCCGCCAGCGCAGGCGGTCCGACGAGCCAGTTCGCCGACGATCCCGTCGGCAAGCGTACGTCGAACCCCTTCCAGGATTTCGTTTACACGGCGAACCTGGGCCTCACCGGCACGTTCAATCCCCGCTCCGATCTGCGCGCGGCGACGTCCGCCGGCGTCCAGTGGAACGACGAGATCACGCGGGCGACGCTGGCGTTCGGACAGAACATCGTGCCGGGGTCCGGCTCACTGAACGGCACCACCGCGCTCTTCGCGGTTGGCGAGACCAACGTCGAGGTGAAGACGCTGGGCACCTACCTCCAGGAGCAACTGTCGTGGCGTGAGCGGCTCTTCCTCACCGGTGCATTGCGCTCGGACAAGAACAGCGCGTTCGGCCAGGACTTCAAGAGCGTCGTCTATCCGGCGGCGAGCCTGTCGTGGGTTGTCGGCGAGGAAGGCTTCTTCCCGAAGCAGGACTATCTCTCGTCCCTGCGACTCCGCACCGCCTATGGCCAGAGCGGCCAGCGTCCGAACTTCCGCGATGCCGTTCGCTTCCTGACGCCGACGGCGGTGAGCATCCGGCAGGGGAGCTCGGAGGCCACGGACGTCCCCGGGTTCTTTGTCGGTGGCGTTGGCAACCCGAATCTCAAGCCGGAGATCTCGGCCGAGTACGAAATTGGTTTCGACGCCGGCTTCTGGCGTGACAAGATCGCGACCGAAGTCACCTACTACAGCAAGAACACCAACGACGCCATCGTCGCGCGTCCGATTCCGCTCTCCGAAGGCGAGGCGACCAGCCGTCTCGAGAATCTGGGCCGTGTGAAGAACGCGGGTCTCGAGTACTCGGTGAACGCGCAGCTCTACACCGGGCAGAACATCGGGGCGTCGCTCCTTGTGACGGGTAGCAAGACCGCGAACAAGCTCCTCAGCCTCGGCAAGGGCATCCCGCCCATCATTTACGGCGCGGACAACACGCAGCGTAGCCAGGCCGGCTACCCGTTGGGCGGCTACTGGGCCACTCCGATCAAGAGTTACGCGGACCAGAACGGCGATCATATCATCGATCGCACTGAGGTTACCCTCGGCGATAGCGCCCAGTTCATCGGCTCGCCGTTCCCGACGAGCGAGGTCTCGTTCACGCCGCAGCTCACGCTGTTCAAGAACTTCACCGTGCGTGCGCTCGTCGACCATCGTGGCGGACAGAAGTTGCTCAACTTCACGGATGTCTTCCGGGATGTCTTCTTCGGCAACTCGTTCTTCGCCAACGACAAGTCGGCGCCGCTCGACCGGCAGGCACGGGTCATCGCTGGCGCCCTCGGCACGGACGCCGGCTACATCGAGGACGCGAGCTTCACGAAGCTGCGTGAAGTGTCGATCGCGATCGGTGTGCCGCAGCGCTATGTGTCACGATTCGGCCTCAACGGCGCCACCCTGACGCTGGCCGGCCGGAACCTGCATACCTGGACGAAGTACACTGGTCTCGATCCCGAGATCAACGAGAACGGTGGCTTCAACTTCAGCACCGACGAGTTCCTCGGCCAGCCGCAGGTGCGCTACTACACGATCCGACTCGACTTCGGTTTCTGATGCGACCGACTTCACCCGCGTACAGAGAGGTTTATTACATGCTGAATAGAATTGCCCAGCGTCTCGGCAAACGGGGAGCGATCCTCGCCGCCAGCGCGCTGCTCCTCTCCGCCTGTTCGGTGGACAAGGTGCTCCAGGTCCCCGACCCGGACGTGTCCCACCCCACCGACATCACGGGCAAGGCTGGTCTCCCGACGCTGCTCGCCGCGGCCGTCGGAGACTTCCAGGTGGCGTTCGCCGGAACGGGAAGCGGCGGTGATGAGGGTCTCGTCAACATGACAGGCCTCTTCACCGATGAGTTCTCCTTCACCGAAACATTCCCCACGCGCGTTCAGCTCGATCGCCGCTCGATCGACGTCAACAACTCGACGATGAGCAACATCTACTTCGAGGTGCAGCGCGCACGTCAATCCACCTTCCGCGCGGAGAGCGCCTATGCGGCGCTCGCTCCGACGGATCGGAGCTACTCGGAAGCATTGAGCCTCGAGGGATACTCGTGGCTGCTCATCGCCGAGGTCTACTGCTCCGGCGTCGGCATCACCAAGTTTGATGCAAGCTCGAACATCGTCACGGGTGCGCCGCTCACGACGCAGCAGATGCTCGACTCCGCGCTCGACCGCTTCACGAAGGCGCTTGCCGTCGCGAAGACGAAGAATGACCATTATCTCGCGGACCTGGCGCGCGTCGGCACGGCCCGCGCGTTGCTCTTCAAGAGCAACACGAACCTCGCCGCCGCGGCCGACACCGTCAAAGCCGTGGCGCCGGATTTCGTCTACAGGATCTTCTCGAGCGGCAACACGACGCGCCAGAACAACGGCGTCTTCGAGCTGCAGTGGAACGAGGGCCGGTGGACGCAGGCCAATTTGGAAGGCGGCGTCGGGTTGCCGTTCCGGAACGGCTGCGTGAGCGGTCAACCAGTCTCGAGTGGTTGCGATCCGCGGACGCCGTACGATACTCTCGGCCTTGGCTTCGATCAGCAACGCCCGGTTTATGGAACGCTAAAGTACTCGGATCGCAGTTCCCCAACGGTGTTGGCGGACTGGAGAGAGGCGCAGTTGATCATCGCCGAAAGCCAGCTCGCGACGAACTATGCCGGCGCGAACGGCACGCTGGCGATACTCAACAGCCTTCGCTCGGCAGTGGGTTTGGCGCCCCTGGCACCCGCGGTCGGATTCCAGGCGCAACTCCTTCAGCTCTTCAGCGAGCGTGCCTTCTGGCAGTACGCCACGGCGCACCGCGTAGGCGATCTGCGTCGTCTCGTCCGGGCCGCGCCGGCCGGATATGGCGTCGCAACCAATACGGTCTGGCCAAACGGCAGCTATAAGGGCCGTGGGGGTGGTGCTTATGGCACCGACGTGAACTTCCCGATCCCTCTCGACGAGACCAACGCCAATCCCAACGTCAAGGGCTGCCTCGACCGCAACCCGTAAGCTTTGGGAGATCGAAAGCAACGCCCCTTCCGACAGGAAGGGGCGTTTGCTTTTCCGGCCGTAGATTGCTTGTCGTGACCACACCTCGCTCGTCGGCGGAAGAGCAGTCAACTCCACCCGGCCGCCTGTCGCTACTCGTTAGGTCCACGAGCGAGCGCCCCGCCATCGTCGCCGGGCTCCGGGCCGCGGTCGCGACGATGGTGCCGCTGCTCGTCACCCAGCTTCTCCATTCCACTGGCGGCACCTGGGCCAGTCTCGGCGGCTTCAGCGCGGCCGTGGCCGATCGCGGCGGCGCCTATCGCATCCGCGCGCTCACCATGGGCGCGCTCACCGTTGGCGCGGCGATCGGCGTCCTCGTCGGCGGCATGATCGGTGGAACCACCTGGCTCGCCGTCGCGCTGACGTTCGTGGTCGTTGGTGGGCTGAGTCTCGCGCGTGAGTTCGGCATCAGCGCCGGCGGCGTGGGCACGAGCATCGCCGTCGCCTTTGCCGTCTCGCTGTCCGCACCGTCGCCAACCGCGAGCGAGGCATTCCAGCGCGGTGCCTACCTCCTCGCGGGCGGCGCCTGGGCAATGATCCTGGCGCTCGTCTTCTGGCCGGTACGGCCTTACCGCCCCCTGCGCGTCGCCACCGCCCGTTGCTACCGCGAGCTCGCCAGCTACGCCGAGGCCGTCACGCTCCTCGGCCGCACAGCGCCTAACGAGGCGCAGCGCGCCGCCCTCGTGCAACATCGCCGCGCGATCCGGGAGGCCGTCGAAGCCGCGCGATCGGTCGTCGCCGTATCGAGACGCGGTGGCCAGGGCGAGGCGCGACGTGGCGAACGGCTCCTGCTCCTCGTGCAGGGCGCGGATCTCCTCTTCGGCACGCTCATCGCGCTGGACGAGTTTCTCGAGCACGCAACCGAGGCTGGTCAGCACGACATTGCCGCGACCACCGCAAGTGCGGCCGCGCGTTTCGCGTCCACGGCTCGGCGCATCGCCACCGCGATCGAAGTCGAGCCGAGCCCGCCGGGTGTGCTGGACATCGCGACAGTGACGCAAGCCGCTCACTCGCCGCCATCCAGCGCGGATCCGTTTCGCGCGCAATCGGCGCGGCTCCTCGATCAGCTCGAGGAGTACACAACCGTCGTCGCGGCCAATGCCGACGCGCTGTCCAGCGACCGTCCGCCGCATATCCCGCCGGCACTCGCCATCCTCACCATCGTCGAGGATCGGCCGCCCGTGCTCGAGACACTCCGGGCGAGCCTCACCCTCGACTCGCTCGCGATGCGCCACGCCCTCCGCGTCGCCATCATTACCGCCGTCGCCGTGCTCGTTACACGTTTGCTGAACCTGCCGCGCGGCTACTGGGTGACGATCACCGCGCTGATCATCCTTCAGCCATTCGCGGGGGCGACGCTCATCCGCGGGCTCCAGCGATTCCTGGGCACCGTCGCCGGCGCGCTCCTCACCGTCGCCCTCGTCGCCGTCATCCACGATTCACGCGGACTCCTCGTCGTCATCTTCGTTCTCGCTGCTGCCTGCGTGGCGTTCCTGCGCGTGAACTATTTGATCTACTCGATCCTCCTGACGCCAACTTTCGTCCTTCTCGCCGAGATGAGCGCGGGCGACTGGCACCTGGCGGAGCTGCGCGTCGTGAATACGCTCATCGGCGGCGTCCTCGGTCTCGCCGGCGCCTGGCTCCTCTGGCCGAGCGCGGAGCGAGACCGGTTCCCCGAGCTCGCGGCGACGGCGCTGCGAGCTGCCGCGGCCCACCTCCGGGTCGTCGTCGCGATGTGGAACAGCACCGGCGACGAGTCGAGCGTCGCCCTCGCCGCCGCCCGTCGCGACGCGGCGCTCGCGATCACCAACGCCGAGGCGTCGTTCGAGCGCATGGTGGCGGAGTCGACGCGACGCCGGCGCGAGCTCGAGCCCGCGACGACACTGCTCACCTTCACTCGCCGGCTCATCTCCGCCGACATCGCGGTCGGAACGCTGCGCCATGCGCCGGAGGCCGGAGCAATTCGAGACGACGTCGCGCGCTTCGCGGCGTACCTAACGAGTACGCTCGACTGTGTCGCCGATGCCGTCGCCGAACGGCGCGCGCCGTCACAATGCGAACCGCGACCGCCAGTGGTCGCTCACGCGGAGCTCACGATGCCACAGTTCCACAGAGCACTGCGCCAGCTGGACATCATCCAGGCGGCGGCGACGCGTCTCGCGGCGCCTTGACCGCGCCCCTCGCGCGCGCGCAAAGTTCCACGCTATCCACTACTCGAGCTCGGAGAGCACCATCGTCGACACGACACAGATGCGCGCGGCGGTCATCACGCGTCCCGGCGGTCCTGAAGTTCTCGAAGTGCGCACGGTCGCGCGGCCGACAGCGGGCACGAGCGAGGTGCTCATACGTGTGCACGCGAGCGCGCTCAATCGCGCCGATCTGTTGCAACGCGAAGGCCGATATCCCGCGCCGCCGGGATGGCCTGCCGACATTCCCGGGATGGAGATCGCCGGCGAGGTCGCGGCGTGTGGCCCGGGCGTCTCGCTCTGGAAGGGGGGCGATCGCGTCTTCGGCATCGTCGGCGGTGGCGGTAACGCCGAGTACATCACGGTGCACGAGCGAACGCTCGCCGGTATTCCGGCGAACCTGTCCTGGACGGACGCGGCGGCGGTGCCCGAGGCGTTCATCACCGCGCATGATGCGCTCGTGACGCAGGCTGGCGTGCGAGCATCGGAGCGCGTGCTCATTCATGCGGTGGGAAGCGGCGTGGGACTCGCCGCGGTGCAGCTCGCGCGCGCCGCGGGCGCGCTTCCGCTCGGCGACGCGCGCACGGCGGAGAAGGTGAATCGCGCGCGGTCGCTCGGCCTCGAGGAGGGAATCGTCGTGGGCGACTCGCCGGAAGACATTGCGGGCCATGTGATGTCGGCGACTGGCGGCGCCGGCGTGGAGATCGTGCTCGATCTCGTCGGCGGGCCGTACCTGGCCGCGAGCATCGCCGCTGCCGCGCCGAAGGGGCGGATCATTCTCATCGGCACGATGGGCGGCCGCGACGCGTCCATCCCGCTCGGTGTGATACTCGGCAAGAGGCTGACGCTGCGGGGAACGGTGCTGCGCGCGCGCCCGCTCGAGGAGAAGATCGCCGCCACGCGCGCTTTCGCCGCTCAGGTGGTGCCCTTGCTTCTGCGCGACGTCGTTCGCCCCGTTGTCGACAAGGTCTTTCCACTCGACGAAATTGTCGCCGCGCACCGCCACCTCGAGAGCAACACGACCTTCGGCAAGGTCGTGATCGAGATTTAGGACCTTGTTGTCATCCCGAGCGCAGCGAGGGATCTGCTCTACCCCCATCGTCTTCTTGGATTGAACCCATGCACCCTCGCATCGCCATTCTTTTTCTGCTCGTGCCCGCACCGGTTCTCGCGCAGGCGAGACAGACCCCGGTATCGATCGACACCACGCGCTACGAGCGCACCGCACCCGAGCTGCGGGGTCTCCGCTGGCGGCTCGTCGGGCCGTTCCGGGGCGGGCGGTCCGTCGCCGTCACCGGTGATCCCACGAACCCGCGCGTCTTCTATTTTGGCTCCGTCGATGGTGGTGTCTGGAAATCCTCCAACGCTGGGCAGAGCTGGACGAGTCTCACCGACGGCCGCACGAGCCTCGCGTCAATCGGGGCCGTCGCCGTTGCACCGAGCGATCCGAATGTCATCTACGCGGGCGGCGGCGAAGCTGACTTTAGAGAAGACTATACATATGGCGACGGCGTTGATCGGTCGACCGATGGTGGACGGACATGGAGCCATCTCGGTCTCGACGACGCACGGCACATCGCAAGGATCGTCGTCGATCCTCGTGATGCGGATGTGGCCTACGTCGCCGCTATGGGTCACGGCGCGGGACCGAATCCGATGCGCGGGGTCTTCCGCACCCGTGACGGCGGTCGCAACTGGCAGAAGGTGCTCTTCGTCGACGACTCCACCGGCGCGATCGATCTGGCGATGGATCCGAAGAATCCGCGCGTGCTCTACGCGGCGCTCTGGCGTATGCAGCGTCTGCCCTGGGGATTCACGGCGGGCGGCGGACGCAGCGGGTTGTGGAAGTCGACGGATGGCGGCGAGCACTGGACAGAGCTGACGTTCAATGAAGGAATGCCGCATCGCCCCATCGGCCGCATAGGCGTCGCCGTCTCACCCGCTGATCCCGAGCGGCTCTACGCCACGATGGAGACCCCGCCAGAGGATTCGACCGGCGGGATCTTCCGATCAGACGATGGCGGCAGAAGCTGGCAGCGGACGAGCGGCGACCAGCGGTGGATGGTTCGGCCCTGGTATTACTCGGTGGTGCGCGCGGATCCGAACGACGCGAACACGATGTACGTGATGAACCTCTCCACGTGGCGCTCGATCGATGGCGGCCACACCTTCACGCGGATCCGGCTGCCCCACGGCGACACCCACGACCTCTGGATCGATCCGAAGGATTCGAAAAGACTCATCAGCGGGAACGACGGCGGCGCGACGGTGAGTCTGGATGGCGGCGAGAGCTGGTCGAGCATCATGAATCAGCCGACGGCGCAATTCTACCACGTCACCACCGACGACCAGTTCCCGTACCGCATCTACGGTGCGCAGCAGGACAACACGACCGTGTCGATCGCCAGCCGCTCCGACGACGGAGCGATCTCGCGCCAGGACTGGTACGACGTCGGCGGCGGCGAGTCGGGGTACATCGCGCCGAAGCCGAACGATCCGAATACGATCATCGCCGGCACCTACACGGGCACGCTGACGCGCTACGATGTCCGAACGCATCACGTGAAGGACATCAGCGTCGGTCTCAACAACTACGACGGCTGGCCGTCGTCAGGGGTGCCGAATCGGTTCCAGTGGACCTTTCCGATCCTCTACTCACGCCACCGGCCTAACGAGCTGTACGTCGCTGCCAATCGCGTCTTTCGTTCGACGAACGACGGCGACAGCTGGGAGCCTGTGAGCCCCGACCTCACGCTCCACGATCCCACGACGATGGGCCCCGTCGGGGGCCCGGTGACGCACGACATGACGGGCACCGAGTGGTATGCAACGATATTCGCGCTCGCCGAGTCTCCCACCACCGCCGGCATCTTCTGGGCGGGCTCCGACGATGGCCTCATCCACGTCACGCGTGACGACGGCAAGAGCTGGACGAACGTGACGCCGCGCGACATGGCTCACTTCACTCGTGTGTCGATCATCGAGCCGTCGCACTTCGACGCTGGCACCGCCTACGTTGCCGCGAACCGCTATCAGCTGGACGACCTCCGCCCGTACTTGTGGAAGACGGTTGACTACGGCCGGAGCTGGACCCGGATCGACGCGGGTCTCCCTGCTGGCGCGTATACCCGCACGATCCGCGAGGACCCCGTTAGGCGCGGCCTGCTCTTCGTCGGTACCGAGACAGGCGTCTGGTATTCGACCGACGACGGCGCGCACTGGCGCTCGCTCCAGCTCAACCTGCCGCGCGCATCAGTGCGCGACCTTCATCTGCACGGGAGCGATCTCATTGCCGCCACCCACGGCCGCGCCTTCTGGGTGCTCGATGACATTTCACCCCTCCGGCAGCTGGACGGCGCGGTGCGCTCGTCGGCCGTGCACCTCTTCGCCCCCGAGGCCGCCGTGCGTTTCGCCGGTGGCGGTCGCCGCTCCGACGATGCAGGCGAGAACCCACCCTGCTGCCTAACGGTGAACTACTGGCTCCAGCGCGGTGCCACAACGCCGGTCACCCTCGACTTCCGCGACGCGACGGGCAAGGTGATTCGATCCTTCTCCAGCGTCGGCGCGCGGAAGGACAGCGCGAGCAGCGACACAACCGGCAAGGCGCAGCCCCGCGATACCCTCGCCGAGAAGCCGCGCGGCTCGCGCCCCCTCGCCGACGACACGCTCGCCTTCGTGTCCGCGGACTCACTCGTCCCCGCGCGAGCCGGTCTGAATCGTTTCGTCTGGAACCTCCGCTACCCGCCGACGCACGAGCTCAAAGGCGTCGTGAACGACGAAGGCTCGACATCGGGGCCTGTCGTCGCGCCCGGGAGCTACACCGTAAGGCTCACGGTCGACGGACAGTCGCACGACCAGACCGTCGTCGTTAGGCCCGATCCCCGCTACCGCGCGACCCAGGCAGACTATGACGCGCAGCTCGCGCTCGCCCTGCAGGTACAGCAAGCGACGAACGAGCTCGCCACCGCCGTCGATCGCATCCTCGATCTCGAGCATCAGATCGATGAGCGCGTCGACCACGCGAAACGTCAGAGCTACGCCTCGCGCGTGAGCGGCGCCGCGACGCCGCTCCGCCAGAAGCTCGAGGCGCTGCGGGACTCGCTGGTCGAGATTCACTCCCACGCCGATCAGATCACCCTGCATTACCCGATTCGCCTCTACAACATGCTCCTCTCCCTCGCTGATATGGTGCAGAGCGCCGAGGGCGCGCCCACGAAACAGCAAGGCGAGGTATACCGCGACATCGCCGCCCAGGTGGATCGCCACATCGCCCAGCTCCGCACGCTCGAGTCGAACGACGTCCTCGCGTTCAATCGCATGATGCGGGAGCTGGATGTTCCGGCGGTGGTGACCGGGAAGTGAAGTAACGGGTGGCGAGCGGCAAGTGGCGAGTATGTCGTAGGCCGGATAGTCGGCATCTCGACCGATGAGCAGTCGATCGGGGGTGCTAGGCGGCACCATGCCAAATTTGGAATGAGCGCATCGGAGCGCCGTCCACGCATCATTGCTGGCATTCCAAATTTGGCATGAAGCCGCCGTGCACCCCCGATCGACTGCTCGTGATTGGCGCACGATACCGTCCCCATTGTCCGCGCCACTCGCCACTTGCTCCGCCCACTAACGTTCGCTCATGCGCCCCGTCCTCCTCGCAGTCGACGACGATCCCGAAGTGCTCCGCGCCGTCGACCGCGACCTCCGGCGTCACTACGCGGACAGGTACCGCGTCGCGCGCGCCGAGTCGGGAGCGTCGGCCATCGACGCGCTCCGGCGCTTCGAGGAACGCGGTGATCCCATCGCGCTCGTCATCGCCGATCAGCGCATGCCGGAGATCACCGGCGTCGAGGTGCTGCAGCAAGCTCTGCGCATCGTTCCCGACGCGAAGCGCGTCCTCCTCACCGCCTACGCCGACACCGACGCGGCGATCGACGCCATCAACAAGGCGCGCATCGACAACTATCTGATGAAGCCGTGGGAGCCGGAGCAGCTCTACTCCTCGCTCGACGAGCTGCTGAATGACTGGCAGGCGGGCTTCGAGGCGCCCTTCGACGGCATCCGAGTCATCGGCCACCGCTGGTCGCCCAAGTCCCACGACATCCGCGATTTTCTCGGTCGCAACCTCGTTCCCTTCAAGTGGCTCGACCTCGACGTGTCGGCCGAGGCACGGGACGAGTTGACCAAGTTGTCAACTGAGGGTGCGTCGCCGGCGCTGCCGCTCGTCCTCTTTCCCGATGGACCCGCCCTCGAGGCGCCCGAGCCGGCAGTCCTCGCCGCTCGCCTCGGCCTGCGCTCGCGCGCCGAGAAGCCGTTCTACGACCTCGTCGTCGTCGGCGGTGGCCCCGCGGGACTCGCCGCCGCCGTCTACGGAGCGTCCGAGGGACTGCGGACGCTACTCGTCGAGCGCGAAGCGCCCGGAGGGCAGGCTGGGACGAGCTCGCGCATCGAGAATTACCTCGGCTTTCCGAGCGGTCTCACGGGTGAGGATCTCACCCGCCGCGCCGTTGCCCAGGCGCGGAAGTTCGGCGCGGAGCTCCTCACGCCCCTGGAGGCGTGCGGGCTCCGTATCGACGGGCAGTACCGCGTTCTCACGCTCTCCGATGGTGCCGAGGTCTCCACGCGCGCGCTCCTCATCGCCTCCGGGGTCTCGTATCGCACTCTCGATGTGCCCGGCGCGGCGGCACTCACCGGCGCCGGCGTCTACTACGGCGCGTCCCTCATCGAGGCGCGGTCGTGCAGCGATGAGGAAGTGCTCATCATCGGCGCTGGCAACTCCGCGGGCCAGGCGGCGCTCTATTTCGCGCAGTACGCCCGCCATGTCACGATGCTCGTCCGCGGCATGTCGTTAGGCGCGAGCATGTCCCAGTACCTCGTCGATCAGGTCGAGGCGACGCCGAACCTCACGGTGATGACGCGCACCCGCGTCACGGCGGCCCACGGCGACGACCGCCTGCGTTCCGTCACGGTCGCCTGTGGCAGCGAGGAGCGGCAGCTCGAGGCGACATCGCTCTTCGCGTTCATCGGCGCCGAGCCGCGTACCAACTGGGTGGCGGGCATTCTCGAGCGCGACGAGCACGGCTTCATTCTCACCGGCGCCGATTTGCCGGTCGAAAGTGGCAAGGTTCGCGGCTGGCACTTGAGCCGCGATCCGTATCTCCTGGAGACGAGCGTGCCCGGCGTCTTCTGCGCCGGTGACGTGCGCCACCAGTCGGTGAAGCGCGTCGCGTCGGCGGTCGGCGAGGGCTCGATCGCCGTCCAGTTCACCCATCGCTTCCTCGCCGAGGGCTGAGATGGGTGACGCGGCGCTCGGGACGCGCAACGAGGACGGCGGCGCCATCGAACGCGAGCGGATGGCGACCCTCGGCGTTCTTGCCGCGGGGCTCGCGCACGAGTTGAACAATCCCGCGATCGCGATCGGCCGCTCCGTCGACCAGCTGCGGGAGAGTATCGCGCAGGTCGATCCCATCCTCCGCCAGGTGGCGAGCCACGCCTGGACCGAGGACGAGCTGCGCTTCCTCGCCCGAGTTGGCGCGACCACCGAAGCAGAGACCGAGATCACGGCGAAGCTCGACGTGATCGACCGCGCCGACCGTGAAGATTCGCTCATCAGCTGGCTCGAGGCGCACGAGGTGCCATCCTCGCCCGAGCTCGCGGCCGCACTCGTGGATCGGGGTGTCACCCCCGCGGAGCTCGCGAAGCTGGCCACCGGTTGCAGCACGGAAGTCGTCGCCGATGCGATGGCCTGGCTCTCCCGCCTGACGATGATCCGCCAGCTCCTCGACGACGTCTCGCGAAGCGCGTCGCGCATCGGCGAGCTCGTTCGCGCCGTCAAGAGCCACGCGTACACCGATACGGCCCGTCGCTCCGTCGATGTCCACGAGTCGCTCGAGAGCAGCCTCACGCTCATGAGCTACAAGCTCCGCGAAGCACGCGCCAAAGTCGTTCGCGACTACGACCGCGCGCTCCCGCGCATCGAGACCTACGGCACCGAGCTCCATCAGCTCTGGACCAACCTGCTCGACAACGCCGCCGACGCGCTCGCCAACTCGAATCGCGGCGAGCGTATCATCCGCGTGCGCACGCGAGCCGATGGGACCGGGCTCAGCGTCGAGATCAGCGACACCGGTCCGGGCGTGCCCGCGGAGCTCGCGGCGAAGATCTTCCAGCCGCACTTCACGACCAAAGCCGCAGGGAAGGGCACAGGGCTCGGCCTCGACATCGTCACTCGCGTCGTCGCCCATCATCATGGCACGGTGACCTGCGAATCCGACGCAACCGGCGCGCGATTCGTCATCCGACTGCCACTCGTTCAACCGTCCGCCGCGCCGGACGGTGCCTCATGAAGCTGGAGAACACGTTGTCGCAGAACGATCAACCTCTGGAATGGCGTCCCCTCTCGCCGAATCGAGGCGCGCTGCTTGGCGGCCCGCCGCTCGCCACGCCCGTCGATGAGATCGACCACATTCGCGGCGCGTCGAACGCGCTCGTCACCGTCGTGGAGTACGCCGATTTCGAGTGCCTGAACTGCGCCCGGGCCTTCCCGGTACTCGTTAGGTATCTCGACGAGTTCCGCGGCACACTGCGGATCGTCTTCCGGCACTTTCCCCTCGGTTGGGAACATCCGAGCTCCGCGCTCGCCGCGCGGGCCGCGGAAGCCGCCGCGCGCCAGGGCAAGTTCTGGGAAATGCACGACGAGCTCTTTCGGAACCCAGGGATGCTCCACCGCGAGGCGTTGCACGCCCACGCAGCGTCCATCGACCTCGACCTCGGCCGCTTCGGCGCGGACCTCGACGACCCCTCGCTCATCTCCCGCATCGAGCGCGACGTCACCTCTGGCCGCGCCAGCTCCGTGGCTGCGACACCGACCTTCTTCGTCGACGGCGCTCGTTATGCAAACTCCCGCAACGTCGAAGCCCTCCGCGACGCGATTTTCGACGCCGCGATGCGCGCGGCGGGGGGCGGCTAGTCGCGACTGCCGAGTTGCGAGTGCCACGTGAAGCGACACCCGCAACCCGCAACCCTCAGCCCAGTATTGCGCTCCAGTAGCCAAAGCCCAATTTTGACCTTCCCACCGTAAAGAACGTCCAGCCTGGTTCGGCCACCATCCGCCGCGCTGCGCCGTGTCTCAGCCCCACCGCAACCCCCAACCCCCAGCGTCGCCCATGCCTCGTCCTCCCGTGGAGCGAGGAGCGGATCCCGTCCGCTCGCCCACGGATGCGCTCGCCGCGAACGCCGTTCGCGTCAGCGAAGCGCGGTACCGTACGCTCATTCAGGCGATCTCCCAGATCGTCTGGACGCGCTCGGCCTCGGGTGAGTTCGTGGACCGGCAGCAGGCATGGGAGGAGTTCACCGGCCAGTCCCCCGACGAGTACCTCGGCTGGGGGTGGCTCGACGTCATTCACGAGGATGACCGGCTGCGCGTGAAGCAGAATTGGCGGCGTGCCGTGGAGGCGGCCACTCCGTACTACGCCGAATATCGATTGCGCACACGCGATGGGATCTACCGTTGGGTCGCGGTCCGCGCCGCACCGGTGCTCGAGGTCGACGGCGTGGTCCGCGAGTGGATCGGCACCCACAGCGACATCGACGCGACGAAGCGCGCCTCCGAGGAGCGGGCCCGCCTCTTCGAGTCCGAGCGCCACGCCCGGCTCTCAGCCGAACGCGCGATGAATCGCCTCCGCTCCGCGTGGAGCGTCGCCGATGCCGCGAGCGCGGAGGCGAGCCTCGACGACATGCTGCACACGCTCTCGGAGGGTTTGCGTCTCGCGCTGCAAGCCGACGAAGCGACAGTGCTCCTGCTCGACGTCGACAGCTCGGAGCTCGTGGTGCGTGCCTCGGTCGGCCTGGAGCGCGACGTCTCCCAGGAGACCCGCGTGCGCCTTGGCGAGGGTTTCGCGGGCCGTGTCGCGCTCGCGCGGACGCCGGTCGTCGTACCGCATGTGTCGGACCTCGATATCATCAGCAACTTCCTCGGCGGGCAACTGACGTCGCTCATCGGCGCCCCGGTACGTGCATCCGGGCGGCTCGTCGGCGTGGTCCATGCCGGCACGATCGACGCGCGCGAGTTCAGCGAGGAGGACGTGATCCTCCTCCAGCTCATCGCCGATCGCGTCGCGCACGCCATCGAGCGCGCGCGCCTTTTCGACGCCGAGCGTGCCGCGCGCGCCGAAGCGGAGCTCGCGAATCGCGCGAAGATGGAGTTCCTCGCGATGATGTCGCACGAGCTGCGCACGCCGCTCAACGCCATCGCCGGCTACGCCGAGCTGCTCGCGATTGGGCTGCGGGGGCCTCTCACCGAGGCGCAGCTCGCCGACGTGCAGGCGATTCATCGCAACGAGCGCCACCTCCTCTCCCTCATTGAGGAAGTTCTCACGTTTGCGAAGATCGACGCGGGCCGTATTCGTCTCGAGCCCGAGGATGTGCGGGTGTCGGCGGCGCTCGCGTCGATGAGCGATCTCATCGCCCCGCAGATGGAGCAGAAGGAGATCGACTATCATCTCGAGGCGTGCGACGAGAGCCTCGCCGTCTACGCTGACGTCGAGAAGCTGCAGCAGATTGTGCTCAACCTGCTCTCCAATGCCGTGAAGTTCACGCCCGCGGGCGGTCGGATCACGATCGCGGCCGGGCCACGCGTGCTGGGAAACGAAGTCGAGATCCGTGTGCGAGACACGGGGATCGGTATCCCGCGCGAAAAGATCGAGACGATCTTCGAACCGTTCGTGCAGCTCGACAGAGGGCTGACGCGTCGATCCGAGGGCACCGGCCTCGGTCTCGCCATCAGTCGCGACCTCGCCCGCGCGATGCACGGCGATCTCGTCGTGCAGAGTGAGGAAGGGAAGGGAGCCGAATTCGTGCTCACCCTTCCACGTGGTGAGCTGTCACGACCGAGCGGCTTGTCCCAGCAGCCTTGACACCCGCCGTCGACGCCCAGACGTTGACGCACCTGACAGGAAGGGTCTCTCACCAAGAGTGTTCGCTCATGCGCGCTACTCGCGTTAGTTGTAAGAGTATTGTAATCACCCTCGTCATCGCTTCGGCAGCATCGGCGCAGCAGGTGCAGCAGGGACAGACGGCGGTATTGCCGCCATCGCCGGTTGCTCGCATCGAGGTCAACCCGCGAGCACGCACGGTGACCGCCGGCGACTCGATTCGCCTCCGCGCCCGTGCGCTCGACGCCTCCGGTCAGCCCGTGAGTGGCGCGAACATCTTCTTCTCGCAGCGCGCCGGGTTCACCCAGGGCCTCGTCGACTCGACGGGAATGCTCGTCGCCAGCGCGGTCGGGAAGTTCCCGCTCACGGTGACCGCGATCGTGCCGGGCACCCGCCCCGTCATCGATTCGACGATCGAGATCGTTGCCCTTCCCGCGGCGGCGTCTCGCGTCGCGGTGATGACGAAGGTCAGCAAGCTCGTCGTCGGCCAGGACCTGCGAGTAGACGCGATTCCATTCTCGAAGGCGAATGACCGCGCGCACGACAAGCTGATGTGGAGCTCGAGCGCGCCGGAAGTCGCGACTGTCAGCAATGACGGCGTCATCACCGCCAATGGCGTGGGGCGCGCCACGATCACCGTCGCTGCTGGCGCGGCGCGAGCCTCGATTCCCATCGAGGTCGTCGGCGCCAACCTGACGAGCCTCACGATCACCCCGGCTCGGCCAAGCGTTAGGCAAGGCGACGTCGTGAAGCTCTCGGTGGCCGCGCGCGCACAGGGCGGGGCGAGCGTCACGGGCCTCACCCCGACCTGGTCCTTCTCTCCGGGCGATGGTCAGGTCGACGCGGAAGGGAACTTCGTCGCGTATCGCACCGGCGATTACCAGGTGATGGCGAACGTCGGCGCGCGCGCCGCGAGCACCGTCATCCACGTCGCCGAGCGCAATGTTAGACGGCCGGTAACGGTAGTGGGCCGGTTGCCGCGCACGCTCTTCCCGACCTCGGAGGTGTGGATTCACCCGAGCGGCAAGGTGGCGTACCTCGGCACCCATGGCGGCGGCGACCGTGTGTACACGATCGACATCAGCAACCCCGCGAATCCCGTCATCGTCGATTCCATCCAGGCGAACACACGCCTCGTGAACGACATGCAAACCACGGCCGACGGGAATTACATGGTCTTCACGCGCGAAGGGGCGGCCGATCGCAAGAACGGCATCGTCATCGCCGACACCCACGATCCGCTGCATCCGAAGGAGCTCTCGCAGTTCACCGATGGCGTCGCGGCCGGCGTGCACTCGGTCTATCTCTACGAGAATGCCAAATACGGCAAGTACGCGTTCATCACGAACGATGGCACCGGCGCGATCGACATCGTCAACATTACGGATCCCGCGAAGCCCGTCCGTGCTGGTGCGTGGCGAACCAGTCGCCCGGACGCCGCACGCTACGTGCACGATCTCGACATCGTCGATGGACTGATGTACGCGAGCTATTGGAACGACGGTCTGATCGTGCTCGACATAGGCAACGGGAAGTTCGGTGGGCGGCCCGACAAGCCGGTGCTAGTAACGCAGTACAAGTACGATCTCGATTCGCTGTATCGCGAGGTCGAGCAGGTCTCCGGTGCCGGCTTCACGCGCGGCACCCACACCGCCTGGCGCCAGCGCGATGGCGGCAAGTACGTCTTCATCGCCGATGAGGTCTATCTCAACGGCCCGATAAAGGGCGCGAAGGACGCGTCGTCGAGCCGGATGTACGGCACCCTTCAAGTCGTCGACGTCAGCGACATCCAGCATCCGCGAACGGTCGCCTGGTACACGCCGGAGCAGGGCGGCGTCCACAATGTCTGGGTGGTGAAGGACACGCTCTACATGGGTGCCTACGACGCCGGCTTCCGCGTCTTCGACATCTCCGGTGAGCTCAAGGGCGATCTGCGGGCCCAGGGCCGCGAGATCGCGAGCCTCAACACCGCCGATATGCAGGGGAACACCGCGAACGCCGCGTTCACCTGGGGCGTCGTCGTCAACCCGAAGGACGGTTTAGCATACGTGAACGACTTCAACAACGGCCTCTGGATCGTGCGGATCGAGCCGAAAGCGAGCGTGGTGCCGTGAGGCGCGCGCTGGCGCTGGCGCTCGCGTGGTCGGTGATCGGTGGACGGTGGGCCGTGGGAACGGCGCAGTCTTCACCGACCACCGATCACCGACCACCGTCCACGTATTACCTCTTTGTCGCCTCCGAGGGCAACGATCGCATCGCGCTCGTCAGCTTCGGCCCGAACGGCGCCAAAGTGGAACGCGAGCGCCGCATCGGGCTGAATCCGACCGAGTTGCTCGGGCCGCACGGCGTCGCTCTCTCTCCCGACGGGAAGTACTACTATGTGACGACCGCGCACGGCACGCCGTTCGGCGCGCTCTGGAAGTACACCACCGATCGCGACTCCCTCGTTGGTAAGGTCGATCTCGGCGCCTTTCCCGCGACGCTGCAGGTCTCACCAGACGGCGCGTACGTCTACGTCGTGAACTTCAATCTGTACGGCGATCCCGTGCGCTCGTCGGTCTCGGTCGTGTACGGCGAGCAGATGGTAGAGGTGACGCGCATTCCGACGTGCATCATGCCGCATGGATCGCGGTTGAATCCGCAGGGGACGAAGCACTACTCCGTCTGCATGATGAACGACGCGCTCGTGGAGATCGATACGCGCCAGTTCACCGTCGCGCGTCACTTCAAGCTCGGGAAGGGAACGGAGGAAGGCCTGAATGGCGCGCCGATGACCGGCGTGCAGATGGCCGGTCACGAGATGGGCGACATGTCGCACGGCGCCCAGCCGCCCAAATCCGGAAATATTTCCTGCTCACCGACCTGGGCGCAGCCGTCATCCGACGGTTCGAAAGTGTACGTCGCCTGCAACAAGGCGAACGACATCGTCGAGATCGACGTCGCGTCGTGGAAGATGACGCGGCGCATTCCCACGGGAGACGGCGTCTACAATCTCGCCGCCACGCACGATGGCAAGCTCCTCCTCGGCACGAACAAGCGCGGCCAGTCGGTCTCGGTCATCGACATCGCGTCGGGGAAGGAGCTCGCCCGCATCCCGACAACGCGCAAGGTCGCGAGCGGCATCGCCGTCTCCGACGACGATCGTTATGCATTCGCGACGATCGAGGGCATCGGCTCCCAACCCGGCACCGTCGACATCATCGACCTCACGACGATGCAGAAAGTGGCCTCCATCGACGTCGGCCAGCAGGCGGGTGGGATCGATTTCTGGAAAAGGCAGTAAGGACAGTTATCAGTTATCAGTCCATAATTATCAGGGACTATGGAACGAAGCGTTGATGAGATGAAAAGCAGATCCTCTCGCTAGCGCTCGGGATGACAGGCAGGCTGTCATTCCGAGGCGCGAAGCGATGAGGAATCTGCTTTTACTCCCATCAAACGCTTCGTTCCGAACACCCTGATAACTATGGACTGATAACTATGGACTGCCGTTAACGGGTTGAAGCCACGCTGCGCCCCAACAAACCGTCCATGAACGGCTTCGCGACGCACTGGTAGAACGTCTTGTCGCCGCAGAGCGACTCAGCCTGCCGCTCGACGTAGTTCTTCACCTTCGTCGGGTACGTCTTGCAGTTCGGTGTGTTCGTTCCCCTCACGCAGCCGTTGTAGCGGAGCAATCCCTTCTGCACGTCGCTCGCCGTCACTGTCTCGGTGCCGCGCTTCGGCTTGATGTACTCGGCGAGGATGTAGACGCCGTACTTCACGTTCGTGGAATCCGAGGCGAGGTCGGTGCCGAACTTGTTGCCGAGCGCCTTCAGCCAGATCTTCGGATACACCTGCATCAATCCGATGGCGCCGACGTTCGACAGGGCATTGCTCACGAACAGCGCGTTCTCGGTGAGCATCACGCCGAAAATCACCGCCGGAGGAATACCGCGCTCGTACGCCTCGCGCACTGCGTAGAACGCGATCGAGTCGGCCCGCTCCTGCGACATACGCCCGGTACGTACCAGATCCTCCGAGAACGCCGCGCTGTCCGCCGCGAATTGTGGCGAGGCCATCAGCTCGGCAAGCCTTCCGGTGTCCTGTTGGGCCGGTTTCGTGATCGGCACGCCCTGTGTGAGGCTCTGCACCACGGTCGGCTGACCCGCGAAGATTGGCCGCGCGTGATGCACGGCGAAGATGATGGCGGCGACGAGCACGACGATTGCGCCCAGGTCGCCGACCAACGTCGCGATCCGCCGCTTGCGTCCCTTCGTGGAACCCCGCCGCCCCGCAGTGCCGTGCTCACGCCTGTCGGACCGATCCCGCCGTTCCTGGACGGCCGGACTCGGCGTGAGCGGCGCGCTGGTCAGATCGCCTGTGACTGGCATGCCATCTCTCATTGCAACTCGTACACCCGTTGGCGGGCCGAAGTGGCGTCGAGCGAGCCCAACCGCAGCTACGGAGATCCTTCGTCCAGCGCCAAAGCCGCGCCGATCAACGCGCTGTGCGTCAGTCCTTGAGGGAAGTTCCCCAACTGTTCTCCCGAGACGCCAAGGTCCTCGGAAAAGAGACCGAGATGGTTTGCCCGGTCGATCAGGCGCTTCATCGTTAGGCGCGCGCGCTCCCGCTCGCCGCTGCGGGCGAGGCACTCGACATACCAGAACGAGCATACCGTGAACGAAGGCGCCGCGGCGCTGCCCGCGTCCGTGTCCATCCCCCTCATCTCGTAGCGTCGCACCATCCCGTCGTCGACGAGCCGAGCCTCGACGGCACGCAATGTTGAGCGCCATCGCGGGTGCGTCGGTGAGACGAAGCCCACGAGCGGCATCACGAGACACGCCGCGTCGATCGCGTCGCCATCACGCGTCCCGACGAACGCTTCCAGCGACGCGCTCCAGAAATGCTCGTCGACATCGAAGCGAATCGCCTCGCGCGTCGCCCGCCACTGCTCTCGTGGCGCGGCCAGGCGATGACGCGACGCCATCCGCAGCGCGCGATCCAATGCCACCCAGCACATCATCCGGGAGTAGAGAAATTCCTGGCAGCCGCTCCGCACTTCCCATATTCCCTGATCGGCGCGGCTCCAGTTTCGCGCCACCCAGTCGGTCAGCTCGACGATCCGACCCCACAGCGCGCGGCTCGGCCGCTCTCCCTGCTCATCCCGCTGATGCAGCGCGTCCAGCAGCTCGCCATAAATGTCGAGCTGAAGCTGGTCGTATGCGGCGTTTCCGATCCGTATGGGCCGCGAGCCGGCATACCCCTCGAGATGATCGAGCGTCCGCTCGACGATCTCCCGTCCGCCCTCGATCGTGTAGATGCTCTGCAGCTCGCCGGGCGACTTCGCCTCCGCGCACCGCTGGACTACCCAGTAAGCGAACGCACTTGCTTCCCGGCCCAGGCCGACGCGGCCGAGCGCGTACACCGTGAACGCTGAATCGCGAATCCACGCGTAGCGAAAATCCCAGTTGCGCGACCCGCCAATCTGTTCCGGCAGCCCGAACGTCGGCGACGCGACGATCGCGCCCGTTCGCCGACTCTGCAGCAGCTTGAGCGTCAACGCCGATCGTCGTACGACGCCGCGCCACTCGCCCTCGCATCGTGCCTTCGCGATCCAGCGACGCCAGAAGACCACGGTCTGCCTCAGCGCGCGCCTGGCGTAGTGCGTCGGCGCCACCCGCGAATCATCCTGCTCGCCGACCAGCTCGAGCACGAACGCAATGTCTTCGCCGGCACCGAGCTCGACCTCGGCAGTGACGTCGTGTCCGTCTGTCGTGAGCGGAGCTGTTGCCGTTAGGCGCAGACGAACGCCGTCGGCCGAAGTGAAGGTTGCCGAGTTGCCGGTGATCGTCACGCTGTGCGAGCCGCGTGCGTAGTCGAATCGCGGCGCGCAGATGCACTGGATGCGCACCGGCCCTCTGGTGACCCGCACGAGCCTCACGATTCTACTCGGCGACGGTCGCCTCGGCACCGGCATGAAGTCGTAGAGCGCGACCTCGGCGGCCGCCCCCACCGTGCGCGTCACGAGCACGTTCGTGTCTCGTAGATAGCGCTGATCATGTCGCCCGTTCTCGATCTGCGCCTCGACGGCGAAGCGGCCACCGCGCTCCGCGTCGAGGAGGGACAGGAACACGCTCGGGGAATCGAACGATGGCAGACAGAGAAAGTCGATCGTGCCGTCGACCGCGACGAGCGCCGCCGTCTCGAGATCGCCAATGATGCCGTGGTCCGCGATCGCGGGGTAGCGTGCGCTCATCGCGCTCTGTCGCTGCTCAGAAGCCGAGCTTCAACGTCACGAACACATTGCGCGGCGGCAGCACGAAGAAGTACGGCGTGTCCCCGCTTCCATAGCCGCTGCCGTAGCGCTTCGAATTCGAGAGATTGTTGCCGCGCAGCTCGAGCGCGTGCCGGCCGGAGGCGAACCGCCACACCGCCGATGCGTCCACGACGTACGCCTCGGGCAGAATGAGTGCCGGGCTCCCCGTGTTGTCGAGCTGCGATCGGCCGTTGTATCGCCCCTCGCCCCAGAACGACAGCGCTGCCGTAGGGCGCCATTCGAGACGCTGTGCCGAGAGAACCCGCGGTGTCAACAGCGGCGGTACGTCGTGGAACGAAGCGCCACTCGCATCATCCGTGTAGTCGGCGATTCGCGCCTGCATCAGCGTGGCATTCGCTGAAACCGTCACGGACGTCGTTAGGCGCACGCGGCCGTCCATCTCCACGCCGCGCCGGTAGCTCGCGTGAACGTTCTTGCGCAGCGGAAGACCCTGGTAGCTGAGTGCACCGATCGGGTCGATCTCGTTCCGGAAGTCCATCGAGAAGAGATTCGCCTGCAGCCGCGCCACGTCCGTCGCGAGTGTGACTCCAGCCTCGGCGTCGTGCACCGTCTCCGGGCGCACGCGAGATAGGTCCCCGACGAACGCCACATTCGAGGTGTCGAGGTTGTCGAATCCCGCGAACATGTCGCCGCGGGCCGGCTCCCGGCTCGTCACGCCATACGATCCATAGACGGTGAGCGCCGGCGTTAGGCGGTAGGTGATGCCGCCCCGCGGATTGAGGAACGTCCACGAGATCGAGCGGGCCCCGATGTCCGCCCGGGCGTCGGGCACATAGCGGAATTCGGCACGCCTCGCCTGCACGTCCCCGAACAGCGTCGCCCGGCCGAGATCGTACGCTACCTTCGCGAAGCCACTCACGTCGCCCTTGTGCCCAGTGTTGAAGTACTGAGGGTCGGCCACGTCGGGACGCACGAACGCGTAATGATCGCGCGCATAACGATTCGCGTTCACCCCGACGTTCACGCGCATTCCCTCACCCTGCCAGCTCCAGGCGCTCGTGAGCCCGTACCAGACGAAATCGAGATGGTAGTTCCAGAGGTCGGGATCGATGGCGACGTCGTAGTTCCCACTCGCCGCGATGCGGTACAACGTCGTCGAAAGCGATGACGTTGTGCTGAGCGACCGTGTGTACGCTGCCGACACGAGCTGCTCGCCAAACCGATCGAGCTCCGTCGGCTGAAGAGGATTGATTCGCCGGTCGCGCGTGAGCTCTGTTTCCGGAACCGCGAGGTAGCTCAGCGTGTCATGCAGCAGCCCGGCGGTCGCCATCACCTTGAAGACGTCGCGCGCGCCGAAGTAACCCACGCTCAAGAGGCCGGAGCGGCCGAGCACACCCGAGTGATAGCGGTACCCGTTCGATTGCAGGTCCGACAATCGGCCGTAGAACGCGAGTCCATTCGCGAGCAGTCCGCTGCGGTACTCGGCGCTCGCGCGCTTCGAGCCGAACGAGCCGCCTTCCACCTGCAGCTCGGCCTCGCGGCCGCCGGCCAGAGGTGCGGTCTCGAAGTTGATCGAGCCGGCGAAGGACGCGGTCCCCGCGCTGCTCGTTCCGACCCCGCGCTGGATCTGCACCGACTCGATGCTGCTCGCCAGGTCCGGCAGATCGGCAAAGTACAGCACCTGATCTTCGGGATCATTCAGCGGAATGCCGTCGATCGTCAGGTTGATGCGCGATTGATCGATCCCGCGCAGCCGCGTGTAGCTGTAACCCCAGTAGTTCCCCGTCTCGGCGTACGACGTTACCGACGGCGTACCCTGGAGCAACAGCGGCACCTCCTGACCGAACGAGCGCTGCTCGATCTCGGCCTTGGAGAGCGTGCGCTGCGACAAGGGCGCGCCTTCGCCGACCGCACCTCCGCGAATGGCGGTGACGGTTACGCCCTCGAGTCTTCGCGCGACTCCAGCAGCCGCGGCGCGGCTGGCGGAATCACGTGCCTGGCCCGTGGCGACGGGCGGCTGTTGTAGCAGGAGGGCCGAAAGCAGCGGTACAACGAGCAGTGGCGCGATCATGGGCATGTCCTCGGCGAGACATGCCGCGCGCCGGCGTCCGCGGTGCGGACGATCGAGCGAAGCATCATTTGTCGACTCCCTACGCCGGTGCGAACCGGATCAGGTTCAACGGGACTCTCTCAGCCGGCGCCCTGAGTGGCGCCGGCACCCCGGTCAACGCGAAAGTTAACCTCCCAACGAGGCGAGAGGAGCGGGAGCGCGGCGCGGTATCAGCTTTGCTTAGGGCTGTGCCCGATCAGACCACCCACCGGTGAAGATGAAGCAATTCCAGTTCACGCTTTTCATCGCCGGCGAATCCCCACGCTCCCAGCGCGCGATCGCGAATCTCAAGCGCATCGCGCAGGAACGCCTTGGCGGTGACTACGAGCTGACGGTGGTCGACGTGCAGCAAGAGCCGGAGCGCGCCGAGGAGGAGCGCATCCTGACTACGCCCACTCTCGTGAAGCGAGCGCCCGAGCCGCGGCGCCGTGTCACCGGCGACCTTACCAATGCCGAGCAGGTGCTCATCGCACTGTCCCTGCTCCCTGAGGACCTTTGACCATGGCGTCCACAATCCAGCGAAGCCGCGACGGTGTGGAGAAGGTCGCGACGGGAATTCCCGGCTTCGACATCATCGCTCAGGGCGGTCTGCCGGCCGCGCGCGCGACGCTGGTTGCCGGCACCGCGGGCAGCGGAAAGACCGTCTTCGTCACGAACTTTCTCGCCGCCGGCATTCAGCACTTCGCCGAAGGCGCCGTCCTCGTCACCTTCGAGGACGCGCCAGCCGACATTCGCAAGAACATGCTCAGCTTCGGCTGGGACATCGCGCAGTGGGAGCGCGAGAGCAAGTGGGCGTTCGTCGACGTGTCGCCCGAGCCTAACGACGAGCCCGCCGTCGTCGGCAGCTATGACCTTGGCGGATTGGTCTCTCGGATCGAGCACGCGGTGCGCAAGACGAAGGCGACGCGCGTCGCACTCGACTCACTGAATGCGCTCTTCGTGAAGTTTTCCGATCCGTCGCTCATCCGGGCGGAGCTCTTTCGCATCACAACGTCGCTGAAAGAGATGGGCGTGACGGTGCTCTTCACCGCGGAGCGCACCCAGGATTACGGGGCGATCACGCAATTCGGGGTCGAGGAGTTCGTCGCCGACAACGTCATCATCCTCCGCAACCTCCTCAACGAGGAGCGGCGCCGGCGCACCATCGAGATCCTCAAGTTCCGCGGAACGACCCACGAGCGTGGCGAGACTCCGTTCACTGTCGTGGAGCGCGGCATCGTGATGATCCCGCTCACCGGGCTGCAACTCACTCAGACCTCCTCCACGCTGCGCGTCACCTCGGGAATTCCGGCGCTCGACGACATGTGCGGCGGTGGCTTCTTCCGCGATTCGGTGGTGCTCATCTCCGGTGCCACGGGGGCGGGCAAGACCCTGCTCGTCACGCAATTCATGAACGGCGGCTTCAACGAAGGTGAGCGGTCGCTCCTTTTCGCGTTCGAGGAGAGTCGTGATCAGCTGTTCAGGAACGCGCGCGCCTGGGGAATGGACTTTGATAGGGCGGAGAAGGAGGGCTGGCTCAAGGTGGTGAACCAATATCCGCACGCGATGCCGATGGAGGATCATCTGGTGCGAATGCGGGACGTCATCGCCGACTACGAGCCGCAACGGCTCGCCGTCGACAGCCTGTCCGCGCTCGAGCGCGTCTTCTCGCTGCGCAGCTTCCGCGAGTTCATCATCGGTCTGACGTCGACGCTCAAGCAGCAGAGCATCACCTCCCTCTTCACTTCGACGACGCCCACTCTCCTCGGGGGCGGGTCGGTCACCGAGAAGCACATCTCCACGCTCACCGACTCGATCATCCTGCTGCGCTACGTCGAATCGCTCGGCATGATGCGACGCAGTATCAACGTGCTCAAGATGCGTGGCTCGGCGCACGACGCTGCCTTCCGGGAATTCACCATTGACGGCGAGGGCATGCATATCGGCGATCCGTTCCGGAACGTCAGCGGCATCCTCACCGGAAACCCTCACCTTGTCTCCGTCGGCAATGGGGCCGACAACGGAGATCGGGACGACTGATGGGCGAGCGGCGCTCCGGCAGCGATCGCCGGCGGACTCGGACGGAGGAGCAGCGACGCCTGCGCGCCATCGTCGAGCGCCTCGCCGACGGCATCCTCGTCGTCGACGCGGACGGCGTGATTCGCTTTGCGAATCCGGCGGCGGAGCTGCTGTTCGGTCGGAGCATCGACGAGCTCATCGGCACGGAGCTCGGCTTTCCCGTTCTCTCCGGGGAGCGCGCGGACATCGAAGTCGTTAGGCCCGGCGGCGAGACGGTGACGGCGGAGCTGCGCATCGTCGACGCCGATTGGTCGGAAGGAGGGGTTCATTCCGGTCAGCCGGCGCGGCTCGTGTCGCTTCGTGACGTGACCGATCGGCGGAAAGCGATCGAGCGCGAGCGGCAGCTCGAGCGTGAACGCGCCGCACGCGCCGAGGCGGAAGCGGCGAGCCAGGCCAAGTCGGAGTTTCTCGCGATGATGTCGCACGAGCTGCGCACGCCGCTCAACGCCGTCATCGGCTATGCGGAGCTCCTCGACCTGGGCATAGCCGGCCAGCTCACCTCCGAGCAACGCCATCAGCTCTCGCGCATCCGCACGAGCGGACGGCATTTACTCGGTCTCGTGAACGAGGTGCTCGATCTGGCGAAGATCGAGGCCGGGCGATTGTCGGTGAACATCGGAGTGGGCCGGGCCGGGGAAGCCGCGGACGGAGCCCTGTCCCTCGTCCAGACTCGTGCCGAGGAGAAGGGCATTCGCTTCGTCGGCCAGTGCATGGGCGACGCGGACGCCGTGTTCCAGGGTGACGAGGATCGCGTTAGGCAGATTCTCGTGAACCTGCTGTCAAACGCCGTGAAGTTCACCGATCCAGGCGGGGAGGTTGCCATCGAATGCGGTACCGCGCGGGCGCCGGACGCGGAGGCGAGGGTCCAGCCACACTCACGTTGGGTCTACCTGCGCGTTCGAGACACCGGCGTGGGGATTCCGCAGGCGCAGCTGCCGTTCATCTTCGAGCCCTTCGTTCAGGGGGAGACCGGCCACACCCGCTCCAATGACGGCTCGGGCCTCGGCCTGACGATCAGCCGCCGGCTCGCTCGCCTCATGGGGGGAGACGTGACTGTGCGCAGCACGCCGGAGAAGGGTTCGGTCTTCACGCTCTGGCTCCCCGGCGGCAGCGTCGATCAGGTGCACCCGCGCCCGGGATGGCGCGGCACCGCGGACGAAGGGCCGCGGCTCCGTGGGCTCGCCGACATCGGAGAGCTGCTGCTGCGGGAAGTTGAGACCATTCTCGAGGCGATGACGGTTCGGATCCGCGAAGATGGTGACATGCCGGGCGCGAAGACGCTGAAGTTTTCCCAGCTCGTGGATCACTATCCGAGCTTCCTTGCCGACCTCGGCGGTATGCTGATCACGATCGAGGAGGGCGGCGGCCAGCCTTCGGCGCTCATCGCAGACGGCACCGAAATTCAGCGCATCGTCTCGGAGAAGCACGGCGCCCAACGCGCCCGGCTAGGATGGAGCGCAGACGATATCAGCCGAGAGTATGCGATACTTCGGGACGAGCTCGGCCGCACCATCCGCCGCCGTGCCCGAGCGATCCCTGACAGCGCCGTTGACGAGGGGCTCGCCATCCTGGGCCGCGTTCTGGAGCAGGCGGAGGAGTCGAGCCTCAGGGGCTATCATCGGGTGCGGGCTGCCGCGCGCAACGATACGGTAGGGATCACGCCGCCGGCTTCGGTCCTGGGTGGGGATATGGACGCGGCTCCGCACAGCTGAGACCGTTCGAATGTCTCAGCTCGCTGTCTATAACGATGGGCATCTCACCGCAGCGTCACTCCGCAAAGCCCGCAGCGAGCGCCTGACGAGACCTCGCGCTTGGCACACCGCCTGCCACATGGAGGTGGACCCAATGGGGGGAGACCACAATGAGACGACAAGCGATGATCATCCTGGCAGCGCTCGCGACAGCCGCGGCCGGATGTCACAAAGACAATGGGCAGAATGATGCCCTTCAGAACGACCTGAACCTCGCGAACCAGTCGACAGCGCGGACGGACAGCATCTCGGCCGTGGAGCGGGGCTATGCTACGCCGGCGCCAGCGGCGACGGCTCCGCGGACGGCGTCAAGGACGAGCACTACGAGTCGATCGAGCGCGCCTGCCCGTCGATCGACCTCGTCTTCGTCGAACGGCAGCGTGGGAGCCTCGGCGCCTGCGCCGACGACCACGGTTCAGAAGAACACCAAGCGTGACGCCGCGATTGGTGCCGCGGCGGGCGCGATCATCGGCGCGGCCACCAGCCACGACAAGGTGAAGGGTGGCATCATCGGCGCCGCTGCCGGCGGCATCCTCGGCGGCGTGATCGGAAACAACGTCGACGTCAAGAAGAAGAAGACGCCGTAAGGGGTGGCTGGTGGATGGTGGTGATGGGTGGCTGGTGAATTCGGAGGGCCGGCCCTGAGGGTCAGTGCCGGCCTTTTTCCTAGCCACTCGCCACTAGCAACTCGCCACTAGACTGTTACGGCAGAGTCAATTAGCTTGGGGCGAGCGAAAACGCGCTGAAAGGTGCGTACCCAGAAGGATGCACGAGGGACCTGGAGACATCCGCTCAGGTCCCTCGTCATTTATCTGTTCGTCGCCTGCGCGGGGGCGGGTCCCGCGAGTTGGTCACATCAAGTCGGTAGGTACGGCGCATGTCCGGACTCCGACATCACAAACAGTACAGGGAGTAGGGCAATGCGCACCACCGGCGTTGTAAAGTGGTTCAACGACGCGAAGGGCTTCGGGTTCATCACCCCGGAGAACGGGCAGAAGGATTGCTTCGTGCATCACTCGGCGATTCAGGGCAAGGGCTTCAAGACGCTCGCCGAGGGCGAGCGTGTTGAGTTCGACATCGTCCAGGGCGCCAAGGGCCCAGCGGCGGAGAACGTCACGAAGATCGGCCGCTGAGTACCAGCGCGTCGAGCTACGCTTCTCGCCTCAAGCGAGAAGCGGATGCACGGCCGCGAGCGTCAGATCAACTGGTGCAAGCATAGCGAGCACCGACCTCGGGGCCGCCCGACCTCGGGCGGCCCCGAGATTTTTCCCCACGAGAGGAGCGTTCATGATCGAGATCAAGATCGAAGAAGGTGATCGTCTGGATTGGGCACTCAAGGTGTTCAAGCGGCGCATTGCCAAGTCCGGCATTCTGAAGGATCTTCGTAAAAAGCGGCACTATGTGAAGCCGAGCGAGGCGAGGCAGCTCAAGGCGGCTGCTGCACGTCGCCGCCAGCGTAGCGCATCGCGCGAGCGCTGAGCCGGGCGGAACCGCGAGCCGAGGCGACATGGCCAAGGAAGAGCCGATACAACTCGAAGGACAGGTCACCGAAGTGCTGCCGAATGCGACGTTTCGTGTGTTGCTGACCAACGGGCATACCGTGCTCGCCACGCTTGGCGGAAACATGAGGCGCTTTCGGATCCGCGTTCTGCAGGGTGATCGCGTCACGATCGAGGTCTCGCCGTACGATCTGAGTCGCGGTCGCATCATTTTCAGGCACAAGACGTA
>Ga0136846_1235527_pt1 | contig 40087 bp, 30 predicted proteins | sample HopSoiMetagenom2_FD_96841 | JGI IMG/M metagenome (GOLD analysis project Ga0136846, IMG submission 96841) | Grasslands soil microbial communities from Hopland, California, USA - 2 Assembly 2016 (version 4) | ecosystem: Environmental > Terrestrial > Soil > Grasslands | place: USA: Hopland...
CGCCACGTGCACCTGGCCGGTGGCGATGAGGGTCTCCACCGCGACGCGGGAGGACGGGTCCTGGGCCAGCAGGGCGTCCAGGATGCCGTCGCTGATCTGGTCGGCGATCTTGTCGGGATGCCCCTCGGTCACGGACTCCGAGGTGAAGAGGTTACGGGTCACGGGTCCTCCAGCGGCGGATGCGGCTAATGAGCGGATACGGCGGATGCCGGACGGTTCGGGGCCCGGCGCCGTCCCCGGAGCGCTGCGGGAGACGGATGCGCTCCGGGAACGGCTCCGGGCTCCCGTGAGGCTGGGCGAGCCGACTGCAGACGGGCTCAAGGGCGGCTGGACACGGGGGTGTCGCGGGGGTCGAGCGGATCCCGAGCTGGTTGCTAGCCGGTTGCCGCACTGTCCGTCCAGCACTGGACTCACCCGGTCCGCCGGGGTCCACCCACGTCACGAAGGGGCTGACGGAAGCGATGCGCGTACTGTTCACGACCTGGGCCTGGCCCTCGCACCTGTACGCCCTGGTGCCGCTGGCCTCGGCTTTCCGGGCAGCGGGTCACGAGGTGCTGATCGCCAGCCAGCCGGCCCTGAAGCAGGAGATCGAACGGACCGGGCTCCCCGCCGCCGTGGTGGGCGAGGACGTCGACGCGGTCGGGATGGTGCGCGGATACGTGCTGCCCTCGGCGGCCGGTGAGGCCGCCGACGGTCCGCAGGCGCCCAAGGAGGGCAAGGGGCCCCGGGCGCTGCGGATGTTCTGGGCGCACGCCGAGTCGATGACCGACGGCCTGGTGGACCTGGCCCGCGACTGGCGTGCCGACGCGGTGGTGTACGAGCCGACCGCGCTGGCCGGCCCGATCGCCGCCGCCGCCCTGGGGATCCCGGCGATACGGGTGCTGTACGGCACCGATCTGATGCTGCGGGCCCGCAAGCTGCTGCCCGAGCTGCTCTCGCCGCTTGCCGAGCGGCACGGCGTGACGGACTTCGACCCGCTCGGAGCGGTCACCGTCGACCCGTGTCCCGACACGTTCCAGGTGCCCACCGACTATCCGCGGCTGCCGATGCGTCATGTGCCGTACAACGGTGTCGGCAAGACTCCGGGACCGCTCGGCGCACCCGCGCCGGGTGTCCGGCGGGTGCTGGTGACCTGGGGCCACACCATGGCCCGGCTCAGCCCCGGCCTCTTCCTCGCCGGGGAGGTCGCGGACGCGCTGCGCGGCGCGGACACCGAGGTGGTGCTGGCGGTGACGGCGGCGCAGCGCGGGCTGCTGGACCCGGCCCTGCTGTCCGGTCCCGGCGCGGTCCGGGTGGTGGAGGACGCACCGCTGCACGCGCTGATGCCGGGCACCGATCTGGTGGTGGCGCACGGCGGCGCGGGCACCGTGCTGACCGCGCTGCGCGGCGGGGTGCCGCTGCTGCTCGTACCCCAACTGCCCGACCACACCGGACACGCGGGGCGCGTCTTCGCGGCCGGTGCCGGAGAGGTGCTGTCCCGGGACGAGGCGACACCAGAGCGGCTGCGCGAGGAGGCCGGGCGGCTGCTGGACCCCGAGGCGGGGGCGGCGGTACGCGAGACGGCCCGCCGGCTGCGGGCCGAGATGCGGGACCGGCCCTCCCCCTCCGACATCGTCAACGAACTTCGGACAAAGGTGATCTCGTGTGCGGCATAGCGGGCTGGATCGACTTCCGGCGTGACCTCAGCGAGGAAGGCGCCACCGTACGGACCATGGTCGCCACGCTCGCCAATCGCGGCCCGGACGACGAAGCCGTGTGGACCGACCGGCGGGCCGCCCTCGGCCACCGCAGGCTGTCCGTCATCGACCTGGCGAACAGCACACAGCCGATGGCCGTCGAGGAGGACGGCCGCACCCTGGCCGTCGTCGTGCACAACGGGGAGATCTACAACTTCCGCCAGTTGCGGCGGCAGCTCGAAGGGCTCGGACACCGGTTCCGCACCGCGGGCGACACCGAAGTGGTGGTGCGCGCCTACCTGGAGTGGGGCGACCGCTGCGCCGAGCACCTGGAGGGCATGTTCGCGTTCGCCGTCTGGGATCCGGCCCGGGACAGGCTGCTGCTGGCCCGCGACCGGCTGGGCATCAAGCCGCTGTACTACGCCAGGACCGCGAACGGTGTGCTGTTCGGCTCCGAGCCCAAGGCGCTGTTCGCCCACCCGGCGATGGAGTGCGCGGTGGACTCCGAGGGCTTCGCCGAGCTGCTGGCGTACATCGCGACACCCGGGCACGCGGTCTACCGCGGAGTGCGCGAACTGCCCGCGGGCCACACGGCGATGGTCACCGGGGGCGGGGTGACCGAGTCCGCGTACTGGTCGCTGCCGGCCCGTCCGCACGAGGACGACACGGCCACCACCGTGGACACGGTGCGCGGCCTGCTCGCGGAGTCGGTCGAGGCGCACCTGGTCTCCGACGTACCGCTGTGCACCCTGCTGTCCGGCGGGGTGGATTCCAGCGCCATCGTCGCGCTGGCCGCCCGCGCCGGAAACCGGCCCCGGACGTTCTCGGTCGACTTCGAGGGGCACACCGAGCGGTTCCAGAAGGACTTCTGGCACGAGGACGCCGACGCGCCGTACGCCGCCGAGGTGGCCCGCCACGTCGGCACGGACCACGAGCCGGTGGTGCTGCGCACCGCGGATCTCGCCGACCCGGTGGTCGACGCGGCGGCGCTGCGCTCGCAGGACCTGCCGCGCCCGATCCCCGACATGGACCGCTCGCTGTACCTGCTGCTGCGCGCGGTGCGCCAGCGCTCGACGGTGGCCCTGATGGGCGAGGCGGCCGACGAACTCTTCGGCGGATACCGGTCGTTCCAGGATCCGTCGCTGACCGACACCGGGAACTTCCCCTGGGTGTCGATGGGGCTGAAGGTGGCTCCGCACGGCATGAGCACCGGACTGCTGGACCCCGGGGTGCTGAAGAAGATCGACGTTCCCGGCTACGCCGCCCAGCGGTACTCGGAGGCCGTGGCCGAAGTGCCCCGGGTGGCGGGCGAGTCGGAGCTGGAGCACCGGATGCGGCGCGTCAGCCACGTCCATCTGACCCGCTGGATGCCGCTGCTGCTCACCCGGGACGACCGGCTGAGCATGGCGGTCGGCCTGGAGCTGCGGGTGCCGTACTGCGATCACCGCCTGGTGGAGTACGTCTACAACATCCCCTGGGAGATGAAGACGGCGGACGGCCGGGAGAAGAGCGTCCTGCGCTCCGCCGTGGCCGACCTGCTGCCCGCCTCGGTGACCGAACGCCGCAAGAGCCCCTTCCCGATCACCCAGGACCCGGGCTACGGCCAGGTCCTCAAGGAGCGGTTCGACGCCGTGGTCAACGACCCCGCCGGACCGATGGCCGGGCTGCTCGACCGCGAGGCCTGCGCCCGGCTCTCCGCCCAGGACCGGCCCATCGAGGTCAGCGGCTGGGGCGAGCGGCGCGACGTGGAGATGGTGCTGCAGCTCGACGGCTGGCTGCGGAACTCCCGAGTACGCCTCGACCTGTGATCCGAGAACCCAGAACCGAGCGCCAAGCACCGAGCACCGAGCACCGAGCACCAAGCACCGAGAACTGACAGGAGCAGGATGCCCATGCTGAGCAAGGAACTCCAGGAACTGGCCGAACCGGTTCTCGCCAAGGTCAGGGAGCACCCGTTCTGGGCGGGGCTGCGGGACGGTTCGCTGCCTCCCGAGTCGCTCGCCTACTTCGTGGAGCAGGACACCCGCTGGCTGCTGCCCGGTTACGCTCGGGCACTGGCCCGTACGGCCGCCGCCACCCGGTGGGACGCGCACGCCTCGCTGCTGGCCCGCTCGGTCATCGGCACGCTGGAGGCCAGGGACCGGCTGCGCGCCGCGTACGCGGAACTGGCTCCGCGCCTCGAGCTGCCGGCGGCGGCCGAGTCGCCGGAGATCACCGCGCCGACCCACGCGCACTGCTCCTTCTTCCACGCGGCCACCGCCGCGACGGTGGCGGCCGGGATGGGGGCGCTGCTGCCCATGGTCTGGTTCAACCACCAGATCTCCGACGACCTGCTGCGCCGCCATGTGCCGGGCTCCCGCTACGCCGAGTGGATCAAGGTCTACCACCCGGGCGAGGGCTACCAGTACGCGGTGAAGGGCTTCATGGCCGCGTACGACGAACTCGGGGAGCGCATGGCCGTCCCCGGCCGTGCCGAACTCCTCGAATATTTCACGACCAGCATCCGCTACGAGTGGGCGTTCGCCGAGGCCGCGTGGTCCCGGTCGGGCTGGCCGCTGTGAATCCGATGACCGTGACACCGTCTGTGAAGGGATCGATGTGACCGCCGACGTGAGCCCCGAAGTGTGCCCCCATGCCGCCAACCCTCCCCGGTACCCGTTCGCCTGGGAACCGCCCATGCAGATGCCGGAGGCACTCAAGAACGTGCACGAGTCCTCGGCGATGGAGGTGACGCTGCCGAGCGGTGACACGGCGACGATGGTCACCCGTTACCAGGACGTGCGCGCCCTGTTCGCCGACAAGCGGCTGTCGCGGAACATCGCCCGGCCCGACTGCGCCCGGATCTCCAAGGACAACGACCTGTTCATGGATCCGCACATCGACCCGGACCCGCCCAAGCACACCCAGGTGCGGTCCCTGGTGACCAAGGCGTTCACCGCCCGGCGTATCGAGTCGCTGCGGCCGTACGTCCAGGAGGTCGCCGACGAGCTGCTGGACATGATGGCGGCCGGCCCCCGGCCCGCCGAGCTCAACGAGGCGTTCGCGTTCCCGCTGCCCATCATGGTGATCTGCAAGCTGCTCGGGGTGCCCGCCGAGGACCGTGACCAGTTCCGCGGTTACGTCGACGGCTTCCTCGCCGTGACCAAGCTGCCGCCGGAGGAGATCGGCAAGGCCCGGCAGAACCTGTGGAAGTACCTGGGCGACCTCATCGAGGAGAAGCGCAAGAACCCGGCCGACGACCTGATCAGCGAGTTCATCCGGGTCCGCGACGAGGACGACAACCGGATGAACGAGCACGAGCTGCACTTCTGGTGCCAGGGTCTGCTCATCGCCGGATACGTGACCACCGCGAGCCAGATCGGCACCGGCACCGCCGTGCTGCTGCACCGCCCCGACCTGGTCCGGGAGATCCAGGCCGACTGGTCGCTGGTCCCCTCCACCGTCGAGGAGCTGCTGCGCACCCAGATCATGGGTTCCTCGGTGGGCACCATGCGCTACGCGATCGAGGACATCCCGCTGTCCGACGGCTCGGTCATCAAGAAGGGCACCAGTGTTCTCCTTTCCGAGGAGGGCGCGAACTGCGACCGCGAGGTCTTCGAGAACCCCTTCGAGCTCGACATCCGGCGCCAGGAGAACCATCACATGACCTTCGGCGCGGGCATCCACTACTGCGTGGGTGCCGCGCTGGCCCGGATGGAGCTGCAGATCGCCACGGAGAGCCTGCTGCGCCGCTTCCCCGACATCCGTCTCGCCAAGCCGGCCGAGGAACTGCCCCGCGCGCTGGGCGGCTTCATGGAGGGCTTCACCGAGATCCCGGTGGCCTGGTGACGGGCTCCGGCCACGAGGTGAGGGAGCGGCAGCGATGCGCGTGGTAGCCAACTCCGAGACCTGTGCGGTCGCCAGCCTGTGCGTCTACCGGCTTCCCGGTGTCTTCGACCAGGACGAGGAGGGGCTGGTGCTCGTCCTGGACGACCGTCCGGACAGCTCGCTGCACGAGGAGGTCCACCGCGCGGTGCGCGCGTGCCCGACGAACTCCATCCGGGTCGTCGAGAACGGCTGAGGCCCAGACGGATCCTCTCCCACGGCTGTGGCCCGGGAACCGAAGTCAGGTTCCCGGGCCACAGCCGTTTTTCTCGCGCCCCTGGGCCCCCAGGGGCGCGGGGAACTGCGCGACAAGCCACGACGAACCCGCAGCCGACAGACCGTCCCCCGACGCCCCGACAGTGCCAGGCCCTGAAAAAAGGCGCCGGACGGGCTGGAGACCAGCCCGTCCGGCGCCCGGTGAGGGAAGGGAATCGTTCAGCCGCGGCCCAGCAGCCGCAGCACCGCAGCGGTCAGCGCCTCCTCCGGCTTGTCCGCGGCGCCCTGCGAACGCCAGGCGACGAAGCCGTCACTGCGGACCAGGACAGCACCGTCGGCGCCGATGCCGTACCGCTCGGCCAGCGCGTTGTCCGGGTCGGTGAGCCCGCCGCTGCCGACCCGGTACGCCTTGAGCGGCACCCCGTGGCGCTTGACGACGGCGACCGCGGCCGCCTCCCAGGCCTGGCCGCCGGCGGCGGTGACCAGCACCGGGCCGGCGCCGTACAGGTCGAGCGAGGAGATGGTCTCGCCGCCGCGCTCCAGCGTCACGTGGGGGGCCCTGGTGCCGGCCTCGCCGCTGAGCTGACGGGGCGGCACCGGCTGGCCCTCGGAGTAGCGGTAGCCGAAGACCGTCGTGCTGTAGCTCTCCGCCGGGCTGAGCCCACCGTCCTCACCGCCGTCCTGGCCGGTGCGGTCCTGCATCATCGACATGGTCTGCTGCAGGGTCATCCAGGCCACCGGCTGCCGCTCGGCCTGGTACGTGTCGAGCAGCGCCTCCCCCGCGGTCCCGTCGAGCGCCGCGGCCAGCTTCCAGGCCAGGTTGTGCGCGTCCTGGATGCCCAGGCTGGCACCGAACCCGCCGGTGGGCGGGACCAGGTGGGCGGCGTCGCCGACGAGGAAGACCCGGCCGCGACGGTACTCGCGGGCGACCTGGGCGCCGATGACGAAGCTGAGCCACTTGGCGCCGCCCGCCGGCAGCTGCGGAATGATCCGCACCTTGAGGTCGGGCAGGCCGATGGCGGCCCGCACGAGCTCGATGGCCTGCTCCTCGGTGACCGTCTCCAGGGTGGTGTCCGGCGGCATCGCCGTGGCGAAGATCCAGCGCTGGTCACCGTCGTGCGCGAAGAGGATCGTCGAGGGGGACGGCCGGTCCAGGTAGCAGACCCCGACCGGACGGCCGCGGGCCGCCTCGCTCAGGTCGGCCTCGAACAGCACCGAGACCGTGGTGGCGAACTCGCCGGGGCCGTCGAGTTCGACGCCCAGGCCGGAGCGGATCGGGCTGCGCCCGCCGTCGGCCGCGATCAGGTACCGGGCGCGCACGGTGCGCTCGCCGCCGCTCTCCCGGTCCCGCAGGACGGCGGTGACGCCGTCGTCGTCCTGCTCGAAGGAGACGAGCTCCGTGGCGAAGGCGAGTTCGGTGCCGAGCTCGGTGGCCCGTTCACGCAGCAGGTGCTCCAGCCGGTCCTGGTCGATGGGTGCCCACTCGCAGGGGCTGACCTCGCCGGTCGGGTCGGGGCTGTCCGTGGGACCGCTGAAGTGGTCCTCGGCGGCCAGGGTCTCCGCCCTGATCATCTGGAGTTTGCTGAAGTCCGTGGCCAGGCTGGCCTCGGCCCAGATCCGGGACTCCAGCCCCGCCTGCCGGTAGACCTCGACCGTGCGGGGGTTGATGCCCCGGGAGCGGGGGTGGCTGAGGGTGTCGGGGTGCCGCTCTACGACCATGGTGCTGACCCCGTGCGTGGCGAGGAAGACAGCGGTCGACAGGCCGGCGACCGCGCCTCCGACCACCAGCACCTGCACCTCTGAAGGCGCCTTGCTCATGGGAGACTCCTCTCTCTTGTTCAGGCCTTCTTGCGGCACACGACGAGCGTGTCGTACTCACTGAGGGTGGAGACCTCGACGGAGGCGAAACCGACCTGCTTGGCGACCGCCACGGCCTCGGACGTGGGGTACTCCTCGCCGCCGTCCGTGACGAGCAGCATGTCGAGGCTGATCACCAGGTTCTCGATGTGCGTGGACTCGTCCTCGAGCATCCGGTCGTACATGAGGAGGGTCCCGCCGGGGTTGACGGCGTCGTAGGCCTTCGCGATGAGCTGGGCCCGCTGTTCCTTGTCCCAGTCGTGCAGGACGTGGCCGAGGACGACCACGTCGGCGTGGGGCAGCGGGTCGTTGAAGAAGCTGCCGCCGTGGAAGGTGATCTGCCCGGTCAGCCCGTCCTCGGCGACGCGCTCGTCGAACAGCGGCTCCATGGGCGGCAGATCGAAGACGTTGCCGGTGAGGTGCGGGTGGTGCTTGACGATGATGGAGCACAGGTTGCCCCGGGCGCCGCCGACGTCGAGCACGGAGGTGTGCCCCGACCAGTCGTACTTCTGGGCGAGTTCGGGCCCGACGACACGGGTGAGCGCGTCCATCATTCCGACGAACTGCCGGAGGATGTGCTGGTTCTGAGTGACCGTCTCGAAGTCGCTGCCGGACTGGGGCTTTCCGGTGCGCAGCCCCTCCGAGAGCCGGCCCCAGGCGGGGTAGAGGTTCCTGTTCGAGCGCTCCAGGAAGCCGCCGACGTAGCTCTTCGTGCCGTGCACCAGGTAGGTGTCCGCACCGGTGCTGTTGCGGTAGGTCCCGTTCTCGCGCTCCAGCAGGCCGAGGGCGGTGAGCAGGCTCAGGAAGTCCGACAGACCACGCCCGTGCAGCTCCAGAGCGGCCCTGATCTCCTCCTCGGTGGCCGGGCCCTTCTCGTGGAGCACCGTGAACAGGCGCAGCTCGACGGCGGTCAGCAGCGCCTTGGCGTCGCAGAACATGTTGCCGAGCCGGATGATCCCGGCAGGAGTGCTGACGTCGGGAATGGTTTGCGTCATGCGCTTGTGCTCCTTCCAACGCCTGCCGTGGCCGAGTGCCACGCGGCCGACGGACCGTCGCACGGCCGAGTCGAGAGGCCCTCGAACGAAACCGGGGCCCCTCGCGGGACGTCTCGCGGGCCCCTGGGCCCTGTCGTTTGGATCATCTCGGCGTCGCGGGCCGTGGCACGCGCGTCTGCGGCGTTGTCGTCGGTCGCCAACTCCCCCACTCCCGACTTCGCTCGAGCGGGCGGTACCCCCATCGCGTTGACTCCCTCCTGCGCCTTGCAGCCACACGCACCACGGCCCGCTCGGGTAGGCCGAGAAGAACCGCACCTCACAGCCGAGCTGATCCATACGACAGGGCCTGGCCCCGTACCTCCCCTCCACCGCGTCTTGAGGCGGCGCAGCTATTCATCTCGCGTCTGTCCGAGTGACCCGGAGCGTCAAGAGGGGACATGCATGTATGACGTGAGGATTCCAGTGCTGATCATCGGTGGAGGGCCCGTAGGGCTGGCCACCGCCCTTTTCAGCGGACGGCGCGGTGTGCGCACGATGCTGTTGGAGAAGCGTGACAGCACCTCCACCCTGCCGCGCGCACCCGGCCTGCAGGCCCGCACGATGGAACTGTTCCGGGCGGCGGGCCTCGGCCCGGACATCCGAGCTCTGGAGATGGGCGACTCGCACGCCTACTTCGAGGGCGGCATCATCAAGGTGCACACCTTCGCCGACATCGACAACGCCGAGCTCCTCGAGTCCCCTTCGCTGGACGGGCCGACCGTCAGCCCCGAGCGCGTCATGGGCTGCGGACAGGACCGCTACGAGAAGGTCCTGGTCGCCAAGGCGCGGGAGGCCGGCACCGACATCCGGTTCGGCACCCGCCTGATCTCCTTCGAGCAGGACGCGGACGGCGTCACCGCCGTCGCGGAGGAGGACGGCGGCAAGCGGTTCACCATCCGCGCCGACTACATGGTGGGTGCGGACGGCGCCGGCAGCCTCACCCGCGAGGCGCTCGGAGTGCCCCGCAACGGCCGCGGCACCGTCTTCAACGCCCTCAGCATCTACTTCCGGGCGCCCGAGCTCGAAGTCCTGCTGAAGGACCGTAAGTTCATCCTCTGCTACGCCAGTGCCAGCGGCACGCTGATGGGTCTGTCCCGGCTGCACGGCTGCGACCCCTGGCTGGCGGCGCCCATCTACTTCCCGGAGAAGGGAGAGAAGCCGGAGGACTACACCGACGAGCGCTGCATCGACATCGTGCGCAAGTCGGCCGGCAAGGACATCGACGTGGAGATCATGGACAAGGTGCCGTGGCGGGGCGCCCAGCTGGTCTCCGACACCTTCCGTGTGGGACGGGTGTTCCTCGCCGGTGACGCCGCGCACGTGCACCCGCCGGCCGGCGGCTTCGGTGCCAACACCGGTATCCACGACGCCCACAACCTGTCCTGGAAGCTGGCCGCGGTGCTGGACGGGTGGGGCACCGACGCCCTCCTCGACACCTACGACGCCGAGCGCCGTCCCCTGGGCAAGGCCATGTCCGAGCAGGCGCTGGTCCGTAACCGGATCCGGCACGGCTACGCCACCGACCAGGACAAGGAGGACTTCGTCGACGACGTCGTCATCACGCTCGGATACCGCTACCGCTCCTCGTCGGTGGTCGCGCCGGCGGGCGCCAAGGTGCTCTCCCCCGACCTCGAGCTCACCGGCGAGCCCGGTACCCGCGCTCCCCATCTGTGGCTGCGCCGGGGCGAGGAGACGATCTCCACGATCGACCTGTTCTGGGACTCGTACGTGCTGCTCACCGGCCCCGACGGCGGCCACTGGGCGGAGGCGGCGACGAAGGTCGCGGAGAAGCTCGGGATTCCGCTGCGCACCCATGTCATCGGCGCGGGCGCGGAACTGCGGCCCACGGACCGTGAGTTCACCGATGTCTACGGGGTGGGCCCGGCCGGCGCGGTGCTGGTGCGGCCGGACGCCTTCGTGGGCTGGCGTTCGGCGGAGTCCTCGGACGACCCGACGGCGGTGCTGTCCGATGCGATCGCCCGCGTGGCCGGCCATGTGCCGGCCACGGTCTGAGAGGACCGACGAGATGACGGACACCAACACCGCCGCCGGACCGGCGGCCGTGCTGGGCCAGGCCATGGCGTTCCAGTCGGCGAAGCTCGTGCTGACCGGGATGGAGCTGGGCCTGTTCGAGGCGCTGGCCAAGGAGCCGGGCGACGAGGAGGAGCTGCGCAGGCGGCTCGGCCTGCACCCCCGGGGCACCGGGCACTTTCTGGCGGCCCTGGCCGAGCTGGGTTTCCTGGAGCGCGGGGAATCCGGCCGGTACCGCAACTCGGACATCACCGGGCAGTGTCTGGTGCCGGGCGCCGAGGGCTATCTGGGCGGCTTCCTCCGGGCCGCCGACCAGGTGATGTACCCGGCCTGGGGCCGGCTCTCCGAGGCGCTGCGCACCGGGGCTCCGCAGGCCGCCACGTACAGCGGCGAGGACATGTTCGGAGAGCTGTACGACAGTGAGGAGAAGAAGGACGGGCTCGTCGGCATGGCCGAGGACGCCAGCCGTCCGCTCATCCCCGCGCTGACACAGGGCTTCGACTGGGCGGCTCACCAGTCGGTGCTGGAGCTCGGCGGCTGCCGCGGCAACGTGCTGGCCGGTCTGGCGCGGGCCCATCCGCACCTGGACACCTGTGTGTTCGACCTGCCGCAGCTGGAGCCCGACTTCGCCGCGCACATGGCGTCGATCGGGATGACCGGCAAGGTCCGGTTCCAGGGCGGGGACTTCTTCGCGGGTGCGCTGCCCCAGGCCGATGTCCTGATGATCGGCCACGCGCTGATCGACTGGAACGACGAGCAGCGCCAGCAACTGGTCCGCAACGCCTTCGCGGCGGTGCGGCCCGGCGGGGCGTTCCTGGTGTGGGACCCGGTCATCGTGGACGGTGAGGACAGCTATCTGCGGAACCTGGTCCGCAGCCTCAACCTCCAGCTGATGACGCCGCACGGCACCGGGTACGACCTCGCCCAGTGCGCCGAGTGGATGCGCGAGGCGGGCTTCGCCTCGGTCAGCCACACCTCACTGGGTCACGACGTCACCCTGGTCATCGCCAGGAAGGAGTGACCCACGGCCTCGCGTTCCCCGTCCCGGGCACCGCCCGGACCAGCCGGGGGACGCCGGCCCGCACCCCGGCCCCGGTGGCCCGCTTCGCTTCGGCGTCGCGGGCCACCGGGGCCTGTGGAGTCTGTGGGGCCCGTGGGCTCCCTGTGCCCATGGCGCTCAGCCGCGGATCCGGGACACGTGTTTCTCCTGGACCTCGCGGCTGCCCCGGACGAAGTCCAGCAGCAGCCGCAGCTCCGCCGTGGAGTAGCTCTGGAGCCCTTCTATGGCCTCCTCGGCGAGCGGCCGGTAGATCTCCTCGGCACGCCGCCGGGTGAGGTCGCTGGGCCGCACGACGGATCTGCGCCGGTCGTCCGGGTGCGGTTCCCGGGTCAGATAGCCGAGCTTGTCCAGCCGGTCCAGCATGGCCGTGACACTGCCGGTGGTGAGTCCGAGCGCCGTCCCCAGCTCCCCGGGGGTGGCGCTCTCCCGCTGGAGCAGTACGTCCAGACAGCGCAGATCGGTCTGATTGACGCCCAGTCGGGCGGCCGCTGCCGCGTCGACCGCCTCCACCGCGCCCTGGAGGGCGCGGATCTCACCGGCGAGTGCCCAGCACAGCGCCTCGTCGCTCGGGCCGCCCGCAGCTTCACTTGACATTCAAGTATCTCGACCTTCAAGATAGAGGTACACCTTGAAAGTCAAGATAGTTGACTCCCAAGGAAAATCAAGCGGTAGAAGTAATCGGGAATGTTGCCCGGGTTCCAGAGAGGAACACTGTGATGAACACCCCGCAGGACAAGGAACGGCAGACCACCGAGCCGGCGCCGAGCGAGCAGACCGTCACGGACGGAGACACCGTCCGCATGGAGGTCTTCTACACGACGGAGAAGAAGCTCGGCCACTGGACCGAGGCCCGCCGGATCGAGGTCCGCGCACGGCAGTCCTCGCTCCAGCTCGACCTGCGTTCCCACCGGATCCCCGAGGGTGAGATCGTGGTGCACCTGCACGCCGAGCGCTCCACGGTCAAGCTGCTGGTCCCGGACGAGGCGGTCGTCGACGAGACGGAACTGGAGCTGCCGGACCGCTCCAAGGTCAAGGACGTCCAGCGACACGTCCCGGCCGACGGACGGCGCATCCGGCTCACCGGGCGGCTGCAGCACAGCGAGATCCGGATCACCCGTGGCGGCATGGCGAACCTCACCACCATGTTCTCCCGCGAGTTCGTCGAGGAGGCCCAGCGGGCGCACCGCGACGGCGACCACCCCGCGCTCCCCGACCCGTCCCTGCCGGGCCCCCGGCCCAAGGACATCGCCTGACGGTTTTCGACGAGGCCTTGAGGGGCTCCCCTTACCTTCGTGGCCTGCCCGCCGTTCTCCCGCGGGCAGGCCACAAGACCAAAGGGGAGCCACGCAATGACCCAGGACCACACTGAAGCGCCGTTCGCCGGCCCCGCGGTGACGCCGGGGAACGCCCCGGTCCCCGCCGTCGGGGAAGGGGACCCCCGATGGAGCTGAGCACGGCTGGGATGCTGCTGCTCGGTCTGACGGTGATCGTCGGGGTGGCTCGACTGCTCGGCACGCTGGCCCGGCGCCTGCGGCAGCCCGCCGTGATCGGTGAGATCCTCGGCGGGATCCTCCTCGGACCGACGCTGTTCGACGGCGAGATCACCTCGTTCCTCTTCCCCGCCGACGTCCGGCCGTCCCTGACGACGCTGGCGAACGTCGGCGTGTGCGTGTTCATGTTCCTCGTCGGCCTGGAGTTCAACCGGGGCCTGCTGCGCGGTCAGGGCCGCATCGCGGTCAGTGTCTCGCTCAGCGCGGTCGTCCTGCCGTTCTCCCTCGGTGCGCTGCTCGCCCTGCACCTCGTCGCCCACCATCCCACCGGGGACCGGCTCGCCTTCGTACTCTTCCTCGGTACGGCGATGTCCGTGACGGCGTTCCCGGTGCTGGCCCGCATCCTGACCGACAAGGGCCTGATCGACACCCCCATCGGCGGACTGGCGCTCGCCGCGGCGGCCGTCGACGACGTGCTCGCCTGGTCGATGCTGGCCGCCGTGACGGCGCTGGCCGGTGCCGGCGGTGCCCCCTGGCAGATCCTGCTCGTCCTGCCGTACGCCGCCGCGCTGATGTGGATCGTACGGCCGCTGCTGGCCAGGCGCGCCAGGCGCGAGGCGACAGCGGGCCGGCCCGCCGGGCGGCTGACGGGGCGGCTCACCGACGCGGGCGTACTGCTCGCGGTCGCCGCCGGCCTGCTGCTGTCGGCGCGGGCGACCGAATGGATGGGGCTGCACCTGATCTTCGGAGCGTTCCTCTTCGGCATCGTCATGCCACGCGAGGGCGCCCCGAGGCTGCGCCGGCACGCCCTGCCGCTGGTCGAGCGGATCTGCTCCGTCCTGCTGCTCCCGGTGTTCTTCATGGTGGCCGGCCTCAAGGTCGACCTGTCGTCGATGGACGCGACGGCGTTCGGCGAGCTGGGGCTCATCCTGTTGGTGGCGATCGGCGGCAAGTTCGTCGGCGCCTTCGTCGGAGCCCGGCTCAACGGCGTGCGACCGCGCCACTCGACCGTACTGGCCGTCCTCATCAACACCCGCGGCCTCACCGAACTGATCGTGCTGACGGTCGGACTGCAGGTCGGGGTCCTCGATCAGCCCCTCTACTCACTCATGGTCGTGATGGCCCTGATCACCACGGCCATGGCCGGCGTCCTGCTGCCGTTCGTGTACCCCGACGAACGAATACACCAGGACCAGGCCGCCCGCGACCGGGCGGGCGCCTCCGGAGGCGACGCGTCGACGCTGTCACGCACCCGCCCGCCGCTGTCCGAGAAGTAACCCCGACACACGCCGGAGCGGCGCCGCCGGCGTCCTGTCCACCGACGCACGGCTCCCAGGCCGTACGCCTCAGCGGTGAACGTGGGCTTCCCACCGACGGTACGACAGGCGGGTGGTCCCACCGACGGCCGATATGGCCTCTTGAACGACGGCACGGTCCTCCACGGCCCACAGCGGCGGAGGACCGTGCCGTCGTTCAGCGGGCGGCGGGGTCGGGGACCCCGGTCGACAGCGGCCGTCGCGGCACACGCCCCCTCGGCGCGCCCCCTCGGGCCCGCCGGCCCCCGGGACGAGGCGGGGGCCGGGCCTGGGCTCCCGCCTCGTTCCGGCCGGGTCACCAGGTGACGAGCAACTCGTCGAGGCTGTAGAGGGTGAGCTCGGTGCTGAAGGGGAGCTGGTCCAGCGGCTGGACCAGCCGCAGGTCCGGGATGCGGCGGAAGAGCGTCTCGTACGCGACGCTCATCTCGACGCGGGAGAGTTCGGCGCCGATGCACTTGTGCGGGCCGTGTCCGAACCCGAGTTGCCGTCCGGCCTGGCGGGTGATGTCGAAGGTGTCGGGGTCGGGGAAGGTGTCGGCGTCCCGGTTCGCGGAGTCGAGCTGGACCAGGACCCCCTCGCCCGCCCGGATCAGCTGACCGCCGAGGGTGAGGTCCTCCAGTGCGCCGCGCTGGCGGCCGTTGACCGAGACGGTCGCGTAGCGCAGCGACTCCTCGACCGCGGAGGCGACCGGCCCGGGGCTCGGGTCGGCCTTCAGCAGCGCGAGCTGGTCCGGGTGGAGGAGGAGTGCGAGTACCCCGAACTCGATCATGTACGAGCTGGGTCCCCACCCCGCGAAGAAGAGCACCTGAACGGTGGAGACCGCCTTGGCCCGGGTCAGCCCGTCGGTGGCCGCGTACGCGGCGAGCAGCCGGCTCACCATGTCGTCACCCGGCTCGCGCATACGCAGGTCCACCAGGTGCTCGAAGTAGTCGTTGAGATCCTGGAACGCCTGGCTGCCGGTCTCCTTGGACACCCGGCGTGAGCCGATCCTGCGGCTGCCGGCCTGGAGCAGCGGCCGGTCGGCCGGCGGAACGCCGAGCAGTTCGCCGATGGTGTGGGTGGCGACCGGCAGGCACAGTGCTTCGTACAGGTCGCACGGCTTGGTACCGGCCAGCATGCCGTCGATCGCCTCGTCCACGATCCGCTGGATGGCCGGCCGGGCCTCGCGGGCCTTACGGGCAGTGAACTCCTTCACCAGCAGACGTCGTTCGATCAGGTGCTCCGGTCCCTCGACGAAGGCGAACGGCAGGTCGATCTCCTGGCGCGCCGCCGAGGTCGGCTGCGTGTGCGGGAATCCCGGTGTGCGCGGGTCCGAGCTGAGCCTGCTGTCGGCCAGCGCGGCCCGGACGTCGTCGTAGCGGGTGACGAGCCAGGGCTCGCTGCCGTCCCAGGCTCGGACCCGGACCAGTCCGTCCGTCTCCCGTAGCGACCGGTAGGCCGGGGGCGGGTCCATCGGGCATCGGGCGTCACGCTGGAGGGGGTAGGCGTCGGGTGCGGTGGACAGGTCCGTCATGGCGGTGTCTCCGTTAGGAATCAGGGGGTCAGGGGCCGGTGCGGCGGCAGCAGCTCGGACAGCCGGGCGGTCGAGCGCTGTGCGACGCGGTCCAGCAGCGCGAGGTACCCGGTGATGAGGTCGTCGGCCTCGTCGGGGGCCACCACGCGGGTGTCGTGCTCCACGCGGACACTGCTGTGCCGGGAGTGTTCGCGGATGCGCAGGGTCAGGTCGAACCTGGAGGCTCCGGTGGGCAGGTCGAGCTCGCTCACCCGGCACCCCGGCAGGGCGAGCGAGCCGGTGCTGCCGGCCGGGTGGTGAGCGAGGGTGGGCAGGGTCTGCCGGCCGGCCGTGAGCTGCCACGGCAGATCCTTGTGGGCGAAGGCCCGTCGTGCGGCGGTGGCCGTTCGGTGGGCCAGCTCGGTGAAGGGCGGGTCGCCGGTCAGGTCGATGCGCAGCGGAAGGGTGCCGACCAGGAAGCCGAGCAGGTGCTCGGTCTCCGGGAGGTCGCGGTGGGCGACCGGCGTGCCGATCACCAGTTCCTCGCGGCGGCTCCGGCGGCCGGTCACCGCGCCGAAGGCCGCGGCGAGGACCGCGAAGAGGGAGACTCCCTCGCTCCGGGCGAGGGCGCGCAGGGCCTCTTGGGTGCCGGTGTCCAGGTGGCGGGTGACGGTTCGGCCGGGCTTGGCCGCCGTGGTGTCGACGGCCGGTGGGCCGAGCCCCGGGGCCGCGCCGTCGAGCTCCAGGTCCCACCAGCGGCGCAGCTCGCGACGGCGGGCCTCGGTCAGCTGCCCGTGCTGCCAGTGTGCCCAGTCGGCGTACTGCAGCGGGAGCTCGGGCAGCTGCGGATCGGTTCCGGTGTGCGCGGCCTCGTAGCAGGCGGCGAGTTCGCGCAGCAGGACGTTCCAGGACCAGCCGTCCGCCACGAGCAGGTGGACGGCCAGTACCAGCAGCAGCTGATCGGGTCCGGTGCGGAGCACCCCGACCCGGGCCAGCGGCCCGCGTTCGCTGTTGAACGGCTGCTCGGCGAAGGCCCGCGCGCAGAGCAGCGGTTCGCCACCGCTGTGGCCATCCAGCGAGGCCAGGGGAAGCGCGGCCGCCGGCAGCACGAGTTGGACGGGTTCGCCGGCCGCGGAGAGCGGGAAGACGGTGCGCAGCGGCTCGTGCCGCTCGACCAGGCGCTCCAGCGCCCCCTGGAGGGCGCCGGTGTCCAGGCGGCCGTCGAGCTGGAAGCAGCGGGCGGTGCTCTGCAGGGCCCTGGTCGGGTCAAGGGCGTGCAAGGACCAGAGCCTGCGTTGCAGGTGGGAGAGCGGAAACAGCGTGCCGTCCACCGGGGCCGCCGTGTCGGCGCTCTTCACCGCCGCGCCCGGGTGGCGGGGTCGGGGATTCGGCGCGACAGCCTGTGCGGGCGCTCGGCGGGTGGCGCCGCGGCGGTGTGCAGGGCGGCGGACAGCCGTGCGACGGTGGGGTGGGCCAGCACGGTCGCCAGGTCGATGTCCCGCTCCAGCGCCTGGCCGGCTTTGGCGGCGTACCGCATCGCCAGCAATGAGTGACCGCCGAGCTGGAAGAAGTCGTCGTCGGCACCGACCTCGGGCAGTTCCAGGAGTTCGGCCAGGACGCGGGCCAGCACCTCGGCGGCGGACCCGTGGTCGGCCGGCCGGCCCGACCCGGTGACCGCGGGCGGCGGTACGGGCAGCCGGGAGCGGTCCAGCTTGCCGGTGGCGCCCAGTGGCCAGTTCTCCACGACCAGGATGGTCTCGGGCACCAGGTATCCCGGCAGCAGCTCGGCGAGGGCGGCCGGCTCCGGGCGGCGGCCGGGTTCGGGGTGGGCGTAGCCCACGAGCCGGGCCTGCGATCCCCCGCTGCGGTGCGCGACCACCGCTGCTTCGCGGACGCCGTCCTGAGCGGCCAGCGCCGCCCGTACCTCCTCCGGCTCGATCCGGAACGCGCGGATCTTCACTTGGTGGTCGAGGCGTCCGAGGAATCGCAGGTTGCCGTCCGGCAGCCACTGCCCGCGGTCCCCCGTGCGGTAGAGGCGGCCTCCGGGCTCGGTGGAGTACGGATCCGGCACGAAACGCCCGGCGGTCTCGGCGGGTCGCCCGAGGTAGCCGCGGGCGACTCCGGGGCCGCCGACGCAGATCTCGCCGACGCTGCCGTCGGGGACCAGGTTCAGCTCGTCGTCCAGCAGGACGATGTGGGAGTTGGAGACCGGCCGTCCGATCGGCACCTCGGTGCCGATGCGTTCCACCGCGCTTGCCTCGAACGCCGTGGCGTAGACGGTCACTTCGGTGGGTCCGTAAGCGTTGACCAGGCGGCGCGTACCGAGTTCGAGCGTGGCCCGTACGGCGTCCGGAGGTGCGGCCTCGCCGCCGATGACGAGCGTGTGGAGCTGGGCGAGGGCCTCGGGCGCCGTCTCCAGCATGACCCGCAGCAGCGGTGTGACCAGCGTGAGGTGGCTGATGCGGTGACGGACGACGCGCCGGGCGATCTCCTGCGGGCCCGCCGAGGCCGGGAGGAGGTGGAGCGCGGCGCCGTTGAGCAGGGCGGACCAGACCTCCATGGTGAACACGTCGAAGACCGTCGCGTTGGTGGCCAGCACGCTCCGCCCAGGGCCCAGGGCGGTCATGTCGGACGAGCGGAGGCGGGCGACCAGCGACCGGTGCTCCACCTCGACTCCCTTGGGGCGTCCGGTGGATCCCGAGGTGTAGATGACGTGGGCGAGATCGCGGGGGCTGCCGGGCGCGGGCACCGCGTGCGGTCGGGCGTACGACGGGTCCGGGCGCGGCGTCAGGGTCTGCCACCGGCCGGCCGGCAGACGGGCGGCTTCGCCCGGGTCGGCCAGTACGGTGCGGGCGCCGCTGTCGTCGAGCAGCGCGGCCAGGCGGGCCGGCGGGTGGGTGGGATCCAGGGTGAGGGAGGCGGCCCCGGTCATCAGCGTGGCGAGCATCGCCACCACCAGCCTGGCGGAGCGGGGCAGGTGGAGCGCCACCACGTCGCCCGCGCCTACCCCGACATCACCGAGGAAGGCAGCCAACTCCGATGCTCTGCGCCACAGCTGACCGTACGTCAGGGTCTCGTCATCCCCAGACACCGCCGGCGCCCGCGGGGCCGCGGCGACCCACTGCGCGACCACGTCGGGCACCCGGTCCGTCGACGGTTCGTCCTGGCGCCCGAGGGCCCGCCGCAGCAGCCGCTCGCGTTCTTCCGTCGAGACCAGCGGGAGTTCGGAGAGCACGGTCCGCGGGGCGCGCACCACCGCTCGCAGGATCTCCTGGTACGCGCGCATGAGCCCGGTGACGAACCCCGTCTCCAGCTGGTCGGAGTCGAACTCCCAGGAGACGGTGATGCCGTCCAGCGCGGCGGCCGGGCTCGGCGGCACGGGCCCGTCCGAAGCGGGAACCCGCAGGACGTTGCCTGGGCCGCGGCCGATGCACCCGGCGGCGAAGTAGCGCGGGAAGGCGATGAGGTTCAGGTCGAACTTGGCCGAACCGGTGCCGAGGCCCTCGATGACGTCCAGCGAGAACGGGGCCGCGCCGAGCCGGCCCGGCATGGCGTCGTGGAAGCTGAAGGAGGCCTGGACCAGCGGATTCACACCGGGGACGTGCTCGGCCCCGCTCTGCGCGAGGATGTCCTCGAAGGGCAGGTCCTGGTGGTCCAGCGCGGCGTGGACGCTGTGCCCGACCCGGTCCAGCAGCGCGGCGAACGTGGGATCGTCCGCCATCCTGCCGCGCAGGACGACCGTGTTCACGAACATGCCCATCAGGTCCTCGGTGCTCTGCCAGCGGCGGTTCGCCACCCCGGAGCCGACCAGGACGTCGTCAGCGCCCGTGCTGCGGGCCAGCAGGGCGAAGAACGCGGCCAGCAGCACGGCATACAGGGAGTGGCCGTGGCGCCGGCCGAGCGCTTCGAGGGCGCGGGCCAGGTCGCCGTCGATCTCGACGCGCGGCGCGGCCCCCACGAACCGCCGGCCGGCTGCGGCCGCGCGCCGGGGCAGCGGCAGCATGGTCGACGCACCGGCGAGCTCGTGGCGCCAGAAGTCACGCTGGCGCCGCGCCTCGGGGCCGTCGCACCATTCGCGCTGCCACCGCGCGTGGTCGTAGTACTGGATCTCCGGCTCGGGCCGGCGGACTTCGCCGTACCGCTGGTGGTCCAGGCAGCCCTCCACCAGCTCACGCAGGAAGACGTTGAACGATCAGCCATCGTGCACCAGGTGGTGCTCCGCGTGGACCAGGACGTGCTCCTGGCCGCCCAGCCTGATCAGCAGCCAGCGCACCAGTGGTTCGCCGTCCAGGGCGAAGGGGCGCATGACGAACCGCTCGACGGCCTCGCCGAGCAACCCCTCCTGCCGGTCCACCGGTTCATCGCTCAGGTCGAGCAGCGGCAGTTCCACCGGCCGTGCCGGCTCGACCGTGCAGTGCAGCGTGCCGCCGTCGTTGTGGAAGCGGCTGCGCAGGACCTCGTGGCGACGCACCAGGTCGGTCAGCGCGGCGGACAGCGCGTTCGGATCCAGCACGCCGCCGATCCGCAACGCCGCCTGGGCGTGGTAGGCGAGTGAGTCGGGGCGCAGCTGCTGCATGAGCCAGATCCGTTCCTGCGCGAAGGACGGCACCCGCCGGGGTCCGACCGGCAGCCCGCGCACCGGGCCTGGCACGGCCGGGGGCAACTCGCCTCCCTCGAGCGCCGCCAGTTCGGCCAGCGTGGCACCGGACAGGACGGCCGCGAGCGGCAGCCGTCGGCCGAGTGCAGCCTCGGCGCGCGCCGCGAAGCGGGTGGCCAGCAGCGAGTTGCCGCCGAGCGCCAGGAAGTTGTCGTCCCGGCCGACCCGGCCGTGTCCGAACAGAGCAGCGGCGAGCGAGGTGAGGACCTCCTCGGCCGGTGTCCGTGCGGCCTGGTATTCGGCAGCCGTGCGGGGGCCGGGAAGCCGGGACCTGTCGACCTTGCCGCTCGGGGTCAGTGGCCAGTCGTCGAGCACCAGGACGGCGCCGGGGAGCAGGTGGGCCGGGAGGCGACGGGCGAGCTCCGCACGCAACCCGGCGCCGGTCGGCCGGTGGCCCGGCTCCGCGACGGCGTACCCCACCAGGTTGCGGTCGCCTTGACCGGCCGCCCCCATGGCCACCGCTGCGGCGTCGCGCACCCCTGGGAGTGCCGCCAGTGCGTTCTCGATGTCGTCCAAGCGGATCCGGACGCCGCGGATCTTCAGTTGATTGTCGCGGCGGCCCAGGAACTCCACACCACCGCCGGGCAGCAGTCGGCCGAGGTCGCCGGTGCGGTAGAGGCGGCCTCCGGGAACCGCGCTGAACGGGTCCGGGACGAAGGCCTCGGCGGTCAGGGCCGGCCGGCCGAGGTAGCCGCGTCCCACCCCTGCTCCACCGATGCAGAGTTCGCCCACATCGCCGACGGCCGCCGGCTCGAGGTCGTCGTCCAGGACGACCACTCGGACGCCCCCGATCGGCCGGCCCACCGGAACCCGCTCGGCACCGGAATCGGCTTCCCCCGGGTGCAGGGTGGCACAGACGGTGGTCTCGGACGGGCCGTAGCCGTTGAAGAAGCGGTGGCGCGCGCTCCAGAGCCGAGCGGTCTCGGGGAGGCAGACGTCGCCGACGCTCAGCACGACGTCCAGGTCGTCGAACTGCTCGGCGTCCAGGGTCCGCAGGACGGCGGCTGGGAGCACCGCGTGGGTGACGCGCCGTCGCCGCAGGACAGCGGCGAGCGGTTCGCCTGAGGTCTCGGAGTCGGTGACCGCCTCCAGCCGGCCTCCGTGCGCCAAAGCCAGCAGCAGGTCGAAGACCGCGCCGTCGAAGGTGGGGGGGGAGAACTGGAGGACCCGGGAGCCGGGCCCCAGCGCGGGCAGCGTCTCGGCCTGGGCCCGGACCAGGTTGGCCACTCCCCGGTGTTCCAACATCACCAGCTTCGGCTCCCCGGTCGAGCCCGAGGTGGCGATCAGGTACGCGAGGTCACCAGGCGCGGCTCGCTCCGGATCGACCGGCCTCGCCGGGCCCGCCCCCGCGAGGCCCGCCGGCGCCTCCAGACCCTCCAGGCCCTCCGCCCCCTCGCGGTCCGACTCCGACTCCGGCCCCGACCCCGACCCCGGCCATATCAGCTGCGCCACTCCTGGCAGTGCCGACTCCGCCGAGGCCGAGACCGCCACCCGGGCCCCCGCCGCACGGGCGGCCTGCTCACGCCAGGCGAGCGGGTCGCCCGGTTTGAGCGGAAGAAAGGCACCGCCGGCCGCCCACACCGCCAGGGCGGCCTCGGCGAAGGCGACCCCGCGCTCCAGCGTCACGGCGACCACGTCCCCCCGGCGCACTCCCGCCTCGCGCAGCCTGCCCGCCAAGCATTCCTTCCTCGCGTGGAGTTGACGGTACGTCCAGGTCCGCCGCCCGTCGCCGAGCGCGATCCGGTCGCCGTTCACCCGGGCGATCCGGTCGATCACTTCGCCGGCCGGGACCCACGCGTCGGCGCTCGCGGACGCCGGAGCCGGCGGTGGCCCGGCCGACCGGTCCGCCGAGTCCTCGGCGATGTCGAGTCCGGCCACGGCCCAGGTCGTCTCCAGCCGCAGCGCGCCCAGCAGCCGCTCGTACTCGGCTCCGGTTGGCAGAGAAAGTCCGTTCATGACACTCCTTCGGCAATTGACACCCGGATGCCCCCGGTCATGCCTGACCGGTCGAGCCCTCCACCTGCGGGACGGCGGCGGGCGCGCCCGCCGGACACCCCGACCGGGCGGGGCCTAGTAACGGATGCTGAGCGGACGCAGGTCGGTCCAGACCTCGTCGATGTGGCGCAGGCACTCCGACTTCGGGCCGCTCGGTCCGGTGCTTCGCCAGCCATTCGGCAGGGGCCTGCCCACCGGCCAGATCGAGTACTGCTCCTCGCCGTTGCACACGACGAGGTACTGGGTCTCGCTCGGTCGGGGCACGTTGTCCATGCGGGTTCTCCTTGTCGGGAACACGGCGTGCGCACGCACGGTGCGCAGGCGCGCCAGGCCCCGTCGGGGCCTCGTGGGCGACCTCTGCCAGCCTCCTCGTCCGCCGACGCCGTCGTATCCCTGAAACCCCCCAGTGTCGCCGCGAATCGGACCCCAGGTTTACTGGAATCCCGTTCGTGATCCTTTACGGCCGGGCCCCGTTGCAGCAGATCCTGGACGCGCAACTCGACGCCGCCCGCCAGGGATTGAGTGGAACGCTCGTTCTGAAAGGTCCGCTGGCATCAGCAAGGCAACGCTGCCGGCGTACGCCGTTGCCCAGGCCACCGGCATGCGGATCGCCGAGGTCGCAGGCAAAGAGGCGGAGCAGGACCTCACCCTCGCCGGCCCGCACCGCTTCCTCCTGCCCTTCCTGACCGGCCTCGACCAGTTCCCCGCCCCGCAGAGGGACGCGCTGAGAGCAGCGTTCGGACTGGTCGCGGGCATCCGTCCGGACCGCCTGCGGCTCTCGATCGCGACCCTGACCCCGCTCGCCAACAGCGCCACCGACCAGCCGCCGCTGTGCGTCTGCGACGACGCGCAGTGGATCGACGAGGAGTCCCTGAGGATCCTCGCGTTCGTCGCGCGCCGACTGCACGCGGACCGCATCGTCCCGCTCTTCGCCATCCGCGACGCCGGTCCCGGCGGTCGGTCCCTCGACTACCTGCCGCAGGCCGTCCTCCCGGAGCTGAGTCGGACCGACTCCCATGCGCTCCTCGCCCAGACGCTCTCCGTACAGATCGAGCCGGATATCGCCGAACGGATCGTCACCGAGGCTTCAGGCAACCCGCCGGCCATCCGTGAGCTCGCCGGCGCCCTCGACTCACCGGCAGGTGCCGATCCGGTACCGCTGTCCGAGCGGTCACCGCTGGGCCACCAACTCCAAGCCCGCTACCTCCGCCGTTCCCGGGCCCTGCCGCTTCCCACCCGGACGCTGCTCCTGGTCGTAGCCGCAGACCCGACCGGTGACCGGGAGCTGATATGGCGCGCCGTCACCTGGTTGGACGGCACCGGCGGCACCGGCGATCTGGCTGATCTCGCCACCCCCGCCATCGCAGCCGGCCTGCTCCTCCTCCAACCGGCTCCGGCTTTTCGCCACCCCCTGATCCGATCGGCCGTCTACGACGGGTCGACGCCGGCCGACCGGCGCCGGGCGCACGCGGCCCTGGCTGCCGTCACGGACGCCCGCACCGACGCGGACCGCCGCGCCTGGCACCTCGCCGAGCCCTGCGACGGCCCCGACGAGATGGCGGCCGCCGAGCTCGAACGGGCGGCCGCGCGCCTAGGCACGCGGTGGCTACAGCGCGGAGTGCGCGTTCCTGGCTCGCGCGGCCGCCTGTCATCGATGCTGTCGGCGCCCGCGACCATGCCGCTCACCAGCGACAGCAGTTTCGCCGCCGGGAAGGCGCCAGTGCCGTCGAACGCGGATGAGACCGCCGCCGCAGCATGGGAAGACCGCATCTCGGAAGTGCCTTGCCGATCGTGCCTGATGTGGTCCTAGAGAAACCCCATCATCGCAGGTCACAAGGCACTTCTTCGTTTCCGGAAGAATTATCCACAGGCATCAAGCCGGTGGATCCTGGCTCAGGAGTGCTGTGTGCCCGGCATCGTCTCCCAGAACGCGCACTGGTGTTCCGTCGAGTACCGGTCGTCGTCGATCAGGGCACTCCTGCCCCCCGCCCGCAGCGACAGCGTCAGGCCGTTGCCGCTGTGATAGCCGGGCCAGCTCGTCTGCCGGGCGACGGCCGGCCGACCGGTCTTCGTGAACGCGCCCCAGTACCGCGTCATCTCGCGGGCGAGCCGGCGCTCGTCGGCGTTGAACAGCGGGGCGATGGGTGTGCCGTTGTTGAAGCTGGGCCAGATGTAGGCGAGTTCCGCGGCGTGGCCGGCCCCCCATACGTAGCCGGGGATCTGCGTCAGGCCAGGTCCGGTCCGGTGGTCGAACTCGTACGCATAGGTGGGGGTGTACCGCGCGAAGGTCCGGGCGAGCGAGCGGAGTCCGCACCCGCCGATCCCCGAGATCATCCCCGAGTCGGTCATGATCCCGCCGATGAGGTACGCCGCGGTGTACCGGTCGGACGTATCGGGCCAGGGGTAACGGGCGAGGACCTCGTCGGTCCGGGCGCCGGCGATGCCCTGGACGAAGGCGAGGTAGGCCTCCTTGCCCGCGCCTATGTAGCCCGCGGCGAAGGTGCGGCCCTCGTCACGGGTTGCGCCGACGACCACGGGCACGCGGGCGAACCCCCCGCTGTCCAGCGCCTCGCCCACTCCGGTCGGGAACGTCCCAGTCCCGTCCACGAAGCCGGCCGAGAAGGTCCGGCTCGCGTCGAGGAGCATACCCACCGAAGCCGACCGCAGACAGTCGAGGACAGCCGCCTGAGCCGTGCCGTCGCAGCCCGCCTGCCGGGCGAACGCCGTCCCCGCGGCCTCCGCCGGGGCCTGCGGCCCGCTGGGACAGGAGCCGCTCTGGATCATGGCGCGGGCGAACAGCCCGCGCGAGCCGGGCGACACCAGATGACCACAGACGGACCAGCCGCCCGCGGACTCGCCGTCGATGGTGACCTCACCGGGGTCACCGCCGAAGGCGGCGATGTTGCGCTGCACCCAGCGCAGCGCGGCCTGCTGGTCCATGAACCCGTAGTTGCCGGACTCGCCGTCCTCCTCGGTGAGGGCGGGCAGGCCTAGGAAGCCGAAGGCGCCGAGTCGGTAGTTGAGCGAGACGCCGATGACACCCGTCTCCTTGACGAGCTTCGACTCGTCGTTCTGCGAGCCGCTGCCGTTGATCAGGCCACCGCCGTGGATGAAGACGTGCACCGGAAGGCGGGCGCCGACCCGTACGCCCGACGGCCGCCACACGTTGACGTCGAGGCAGTCCTCGGTCTCGCTGCGTGGTCCGTTGCCGCTGGGCAGTACGGGACAGGGATTGCCGAAATCGGCCGCCTCCCGGACGCCGGTCCACCGCGCTGCTGGCCTCGGCGGCTTCCAGCGCAGGGAGCCGGTGGGCGCCGCCGCGTAGGGGATGCCGAGGAACCTGTCGACGCCCTTCGAGGTGGCGCCGCGCACAGCGCCCTTGTCGGTGGGCACCACGGTCGGCGCACTCGCGGAAGCCGTCGCGGGCAGCAGCCCGACGACGGCGAGGGACATGACTAACGCGCCGCCCAGGACAGTACGGATTCTGCTGGCAGTCATGGATGAGAACCTCTCTGGCCGGGTGCCGGCCGCGGCGGCGCGGCCGGCACCCTTGGTGGTGGGGGGAGGGAGCCGGGCCTGGACGGGCCCGGTATCAGACGCGGCTCGGCACCCGGTTGACGGTGCGAGCCGTGCGGTCAGTGCGTGACGTCGACCCCGCCGTGCAGGGGGAGCGTCCGCGACGAGGAGCCGACCCACACCTCCCGGTGCCCGGTGCCGAGCACCCAGGCGTGGGAGGACGTGTTCCAGTACTTCAACTGCTGGGCGTCGACCCGGATGCGTACGGTCTTCGACTCACCGGCGCGCAGATGCACCTTCTCGTAGCCGCCGAGCGAGCGCACTGCCTGCGGCGCGGTGGTCTTCGGGCTCGCACCGACGTAGACCTGGGCGACCTCGTCGCCGTCACGGGTGCCGGTGTTCTTCAGGGTGAACGAGACGGTCACCGCGCCGTGACTCTGCCGTACCGCGAGGCCGCGGTAGGCGAAGGAGGTGTACGACAGGCCGTGGCCGAAGGGGAACAGCGGGGCGGCCTTCTCCTTGTCGTACCAGCGGTAGCCCACGTAGACGCCCTCGGAGTAGTTCTCCTGGTTGTCCACTCCCGGGTACCTGAGCGGGTCGCCGGCGACCGGTGTGGCGGACTCGCTCGCGGGGAACGTCTGGGTGGTCTTGCCCGACGGGTTCACGTCGCCGTAGAGCAGCCGGGCGGTGGCCTCGGCCCCGTTTTCCCCGGGGTAGTACGTGTCGAGCACCGCCTTGACCTTGGACAGCCATGGCATGGTGACCGACGATCCTGTGTTGAGGACGACGATCGTGTTCGGGTTGGCGTCGGCGACGGCGGAGATGAGCCCGTTCTGGTCGGCCGGCAGGGAGAGGTTCCTCCGGTCGAAGCCCTCGGTACCGTCGTCGTAGGCGAAGACGATGGGGGTCTTCACCTGGCGGGCCAGTGCCACGGCCTGCTCCCGGGCGGCCCGCGCGGCCTGCGGGGTGACCCAGTTCAGCCGGATCTTGGTCGGTGCGCCCTGGATCGCGGAGGCGTCGGCCGCGATGCTGTGCGTTCCCGCCGTCAGGTGCACGTTGGCGGTGCTGGAACCCAGGAAGCCGGTGATGACGCTCTTGCCGTCGATCTTCAGCGTGCCGTACGCCGCGGGAAGGTCGTAGACGAAGGAGTAGTCGCCGTCGGCCGGCACGGTGAGGGTGCCGCTGTAGTTGAAGGAGGCGTCCGGTGTGACGGGGATCGTGCCGTCCGAGCCGACCGCCAGGGCGGGGTTGAGGGCCGTCGCGGGAATGGGGGCGCCGGTGTTGTCGCCGCCGGCGGCGTAGCGCACCCTGGCATTCCGGCCGGCCCGCTGCGTGATGGTGGCCAGCGGCGAGGACGCGGAGTCCGGTACGACGTAGGAACTGCCGCCGCCGGTGACCTTCGGCGTCTTCGCCGTCGGACCGATGAGTCCGATGCTGGTGTCCTTGCCGGTCAGCGGAAGCGCCCTGCCGGTGTTCTTCAGCAGGACGGAGCCGGACTCGGCCACCTTCTGCGCGATCCGGGCGCCGCCCTTCGGGTCGCGTGCGGGCCGTCGGGTCGCAGCGCCGTCGAGGAGACCGAATTTCTTCATCTGGCCCAGGATGCGGGCGACCGCGTCGTTCAGCTCCGAGACCGGAATGGTGCCGTTCGTGATCGCGGTCTTCAGCCCGTCGCCCAGAAAGACGCCGCTCGGCATCTCCTGGTCGAGGCCGTTCACGATGTCGCTCGTCGCGTGGGTCGCACCCCAGTCCGACATGACCCAGCCCTTGAAGCCCCACTGCTCTTTGAGGATCGAGTCGAGCAGTTCGTCGCTGCCGCAGCCGTGCTTGCCGTTCACCGAGTTGTACGAGCACATCACCGCACCGGCGCCGGCCTTGACGGCGGCCTCGAAGGCGGGCAGCTCGATCTGACGCAGGGTCTGTTCGTCGACGTTGACGTTCACCCCCATGCGGTTGTCTTCCTGGTTGTTCTCCGCGTAGTGCTTGACTGTGGCGATCAGGCCCTGGCTCTGCACGCCCGCGATCTCGCCGGACACCATGCGGGAGCTGAGCAGCGGGTCCTCGCTGAAGGTCTCGAAGTTCCGCCCCGCGTACGGCACTCGGATGATGTTCGTCATCGGTGAGAGCAGCACGTCCTGGCCGAGCGCACGGCCGTCGCGTCCGATGACCTGGCCGAACGTACGGGCCAGTCGGTCGTCGAACGACGAGGCGAGCGCGACCGGCGCCGGCATCGCGGTGGCGTGCGCGTTGACCCGGACGCCCGCCGGTCCGTCGGTGAGCCGCAGTTCGGGGATGCCGAGGCGGGGAACCCCGGGGATGTATCCGGCCTGGCCGAGTTTACGGGGATCGGTGCCTCCATGGACGAAGGACAACTTCTCGTCCAGCGACATCCTCGCGATGAGGGCGGCGACGCGGGGAGACACGCTGCCGGTGCCCCGGGCGTCACCCGCGCCCAAGGCGCCGGGGGCCCCGGCCGTGCCTGCGGCAAGGAGCATCGCGCTCGCTCCCGCGATCAGGCCGGTGCGGCGCAACCGGCCTTTCCTGCGACGTCGTACCGATGTCCGAGTGAACTCCATGCGGGCTCCTCTTCAACGAATGCTCGACGATTCATACGCACTCGCCCAGATCGTCCGCGAAGCCGCCGATGAGCGCCCCCAGCACCGGAAGCAGGATCAGCGCGACCAGTACCGAGGCCCTTTTGGTCATGGTGACCAGCAGGAGGACGGCGATCGTGGCGAAGCCCAGAGCTGCCAGCATGGCGGCGCTCGCTTTCTCGGAGACGGGCCCTCGACAGCGGGGCGGAGTCGGGCGAGGGCAAGCCGAGGTGTTACGCGAGAGTCTCGAAGCACCACCGGATCGGTGTCCAGCATCAAACCGAGATCTATCCATGCGATGGACGCATCAATCAACGCGGGCGAGCCCTACACGCGTCGGCCATGGAGGCCACCTCCTTGCGACAACTGACGGCGTACACGGCCGTCGCCCTGGCCGCGAGCTTCACCACGGCCGCCGCGGAGATGCACGTCTCCCGGTCCTCGCTCAGCCGCGCCGCCGCAGACGCCTCCAGCAGCGCCTGGGGAGTTGGCGTTTTCGCAGGTCACGCAAGCCAGTTGAAGGATTCCTGACGCAAGAGCCATCGGTGACAGGACGCCCCGCCGTACCTCAGTCACCGTCGGCGAACTCACTCCCGGCGAAGGGCACATCGCGGGGCTCGCCGCCCGGGGCGCCACCAAGCAGGAGATCTCCACCCAACTGTTCATCACCGCCAGCACCGTCGATACCACCTGCGCAAGGTGTTCCAGAAGCTCGGAATCACCTCCCGACGCCAGCTCTCCCTGGCCCTGTAACAGGCGATCCCCGCGTGATCCGGCCCCCCGGAAAGGGCACCGGGCGTGCGCCACGAGCAGGTCCTCCACGGCGGTCACTTGACCCGTTCCGGGAGCCGGACCCCGTTGATCCTGCCGTCAAGGTGGGCGAGTGGATGTGCTCCAAGGAAGTTGCGGCGCCCCACGCACACCGAGCCGGGCGAACCGGCCCCCGAGGCCGATCCGCCCGGCTCGTGCCGGGGAGTGTGAGTCAGCGCAGGGCTGCCTCCGCGAGAAGTTCCAGCTGACCCGGGTCCGCCGTGCACGGGAAGATCAGCAGTTCGTCGCAGCCCGATTCCGCGTACGCCGAGACCGTGTCCCGCAGACTCTCCGCACCGATGATGACGGCCTTGGCCGCCATCTCGGCCTTGGGCCCGATGAACGCGTAGTACGCCCGCAGATAGCGCTCGGCCACCGCACGGGAGTCGGGGCCCAGGCACGCGTACGTCAGAGCGACCAGCCTGGGCTTCTCCGCGCGTCCCTCCGTCCGCCAGGCCTGGCGGGCCCGGTCGGCCAGTTCCGCGTACCCGGTGGCCGAACTGCCCCCGGCGATCCAGCCGTCCGCGTGCCGGGCGGCCCTGGCCATCGCGGCCGGCGTGTGTCCGCCCACGATCAGCTCGGGAGCGTTGCCGTCCGGGAAGAACGGACCGATGCCGGGTACCGGCCCCTTGCCCGCCCAGATGGCCTTCATCTCGGTGATCATGTCGTCCAGCCGGCGGCCACGGTCCCGGTAGCGTGCCCCGGTGGCCTGGAAGTCGTCCTCCCGACCACCGGCCGCCACTCCCAGCGTCAGCCGCCCGCCGGAGATCGCGTGGACGGTCGCCGCCTGCTTGGCGAGGACCGCCGTGCCCGGCCGGTACGCGGCGATCAGGATGCTGGAGACCAGCCGGATCCGCTCGGTCACCGCGGCGGCGGCGGCGAGCGAGGTCAGCGACTCGTAGTTGTCGTACACCAGCCGGTCCAGCACACCCAGGCTGGCGAAGCCGTGGCCCTCGGCCTGCCTGGCCCAGGTGGTGAGCCGGTTCCCGTCGATGTCCGGGACCGTGGTGGGCAGCCCCACTCCTATCTCCATGGCGGGCTCCCTTCCCTCAGGCGGGCTTACGGGCGACGAGCAGCGTGTTGCCGAGCAGCAGCGGATGCCGGGTGACCTCGGTGAACCCGGCCACACGCATCCACTGTTCGCAGTCGCCGGGGTGATAGCCCGCTCCGGCCGGAGTCATCACCAGCATGTGCAGGCTGGACACCAGCGCGGGCAGGTGGGGTTCGTCCCCCGGCATCGGGTCGTACACCAGCAGCGCGCCACCCGGGCTGACCGCCTCGAACGCCTTCGCCACCAGCTGCTTGCGTTCGTCGACCGAGAAGTCGGCGAGCACATGACCGATGACGAGCACGTCGGCGGCGGGCAGCGGGTCGGCGAAGAAGTCGCCGCCGGCGAACTCCAGCCTGCCGTCCACCCCGAGGGACTTGGCGTGCTCCGCGCACGGTTCGGCGTTCTGCGGGCGGTCGAAGACCTGGGCGGTCAGCTCGGGCCTCGCCTGGAGGACGAGCCCGGCGAGGTTGCCGCGCGCGCCGCCGATGTCGGCCAGGGTGCGGAAGTCGCCGAAGCCGACGGCCTCCAGCAACTGCGGGACCAGCGGCGAGCTGAGAGCGTCCTGCATGGTGAGGAACGCCTGCCGCGCCCGAGGATCGTTCAGCATCTCCTCGAAGTCGCCCTCGGCCTGGGGCTTGCCGGTGCGCAGCGCCTCGGTGAGCCGTCCCCAGGCGGGGTAGAGCACGTAGTTGGCGCCGTCGAGGAACCCGCCCCGGTAGTTCTCGCCGCGCACCAGGCACGCCTGAGCCAGTGCGCTGTTGTAGTAGCGTCCCTCCTTCTTCTCCAGCAGCCCGAGGGCCACCAGGGCGTCGAAGAAGTCGGTGGCCGAGCGCGCGTGCAGGCCGGTGGCGGCCCGCAGTTCCTCGGTCTCGGCGCTCCCTTCGGCGCTGGCGGCCAGGGCGGTGAACACCCCGACCTCGACGGCGCTGAGCAGCAGCTTGGAGACCGTGAAGCTGTGGCCCAGGCCGCTGATCTTGGTGATGTCCTCGGGGGAGACCGTTGTGGGCTGACTCGGCTGACTCGTCATCAGGCGGTCCCTCCTTCCGCTCGCCGCAGGCCCAGGCTGGGCCCGAAGGACAGGTACAGGCCGCCCACGGCGTTGTCCGGGTTCATCGGCGCCTGCTTCTGCTCGTGGACCTTGTTGAGGTTGGCCAGGGGGTTGGGGTCACCGCTCTCCGCGCCGTTGAGGTGGGCGTGGACGCTGGCGTACACGTCCTGCGCGTCGTCCATGTCGGCGATGCCGGTGACGATGCGGTTGAACGCCTCCTGGAGGTCGAGGCTCTCGCGCTGGCCCTGCGTGAGCCGCTGGGCGTTGTAGAAGTGGTGCTCCTTGCCGCGGTAGCTCTCGTAGAACACGGACACCAGCACCAGCAGCCGCTCGTACGCGTGCCGGTAGACGGTCTGGTAGAACTCCCAGGCCTCGTCCTCCGCGACGTCTCCGCGCAGCACGCTGGACAGGGCGGCGGCGCTCAGCATCCCGCTGTACGTGGCCAGGTGGACGCCGGTGGACAGCAGCGGGTCCAGGAAGCAGGCCGCGTCGCCGCTGAGCAGATAGCCGGGTCCACAGAAGCTCTCGGCGGTGTACGAGTAGTCCTGTTCCACCTTCATTCCGGCGACCTGCTCGGCGCCTTCCACCAGTCCCGCCACCCTCGGGCACTCGGTGAGGACCTGGTCGTAGACCTGCTGGATACCGCCCATGGCGCGCTTCTTCTCGTTGAAGATGTCGCGTCCGGTGACCAGTCCGACGCTGGTGGTCCCGTCGTGCAGCGGGATGACCCAGAACCAGCCGTCGGGGGCCGAGGCCACCGTGATGGCGCCGTCCGGGCCCCGGTCGAGCCGCTTGACGCCCTTCCAGTAGGTCCAGGCGGCCACGTTCTGGAACACCTCGTGGTACTTCCGGCTCTTCTGCTGGCGGGCGGCGATCAGTCCGGCGCGGCCGGAGCAGTCGATCACGTAGTCGAAGCCGATGCGGCCGGAGCGGCCCGGGTCCTTGCTGTCGACCCAGGAGGCGGCCACCGGCCGGCCGTTCTCGAAGTGGACCTCCTTGACGGTGCTCTCCTCCACCACCGTCATGCCCAGCTCGGCCGCGTGCCGCAGCAGGATCTCGTCGAACTCCGAGCGCACCACCTGCCAGGCGTTGGTGCCGTCCGCGCCGAGGCCGCTGAAGTTGACCTCCCACTCTTCCGGGCCCCAGAAGAAGTAGGCACCGCCCTTCGGCTGGAAGCCGTGGCGGTTCACCTTGTCCCAGACACCGAGGTACTCGAGGATCGGCCGGCAGGAGGGCAGGATCGACTCGCCGATGTGGTAGCGCGGGAACTTGTCCCGTTCCAGCAGCGTGACGTCGAATCCCTCCTTGGCCAGCAGACCGGCCGCCGTCGAGCCGGCGGGACCTCCCCCGATGACGAGGATCTGGGTGGAGTCGCGCATGAGCTCTCCTATCTCTGCGTCGCCGGGACGCGGTAGCAGGGTGGGATGCCGTGCATCACCGTCGCGCCGGCCACTGGAAGAGGGGTGGAGATGAACTCGATGAGCCGCTCGAGCGATCCACGAGTTCGATTCGGTTGCCTTCTGACTCAATGAGCTCCGCTCATGTCAAGCAAAAGGAGTCACCTGATGAGGACGTCGTTGAACGCGCGAAGATGGGCTGCGGGGACCGCCGTCTCCACGTTGCTGATGGTCGGCCTGGGCAGCGTCTCGAACGCCGCCGAGGCCAAGCAGGACAAGGCCGACCTGGTCGCTGCGGCGACCCGCTACGGGCAGCCGAACCTGTACACCAGCGACGTCGACAAAATGCTCAACTTCTACAGCAAGGCTCTGGGCTTCACGGTGGAGTTCCGGTTCCCCGCGGAGGGGCCCGGGATGTTCGGCACCGTGAGCAAGGAAGGCACGTATTACATCACCTTTTCCTCGTACGACACGATCAAGACGTACACAGGCCTGCCGCACATAGGGAAGTCCACGCACAAGCAGTCGGACGTCGCCGTGATCGTCAGCAACGTCGACCAGGCCTACAACAAGGCCAAGAAGGCCGGCGCCAAGGCGCTCATGGCCCCCAAGGACCAGCCGTGGGGCGAGCGTCAGGCGTACGTCGCGGACCCCGAGGGTAATTTCGTGCAGCTCTCCACGCACACCGATCACTGAGCAGGAGCACGACGAAAGAACAGGAGCCGGCAGGGCGCATGCCCTGTCGGCTCCTGCCGGCGGCCGTCCGTCACAGGGCGGCCGCCACCTCGTTCTCCGTCACCTTCTCCTCCCAGGAAACCCGGTAGGCGTACACGGGGACGGTCGCCTTGACACCGAGCTTCAGGAAGAACGGCAGGACCAGATCCCGCACCGCGCGCTGGAAGCCGCTGGTCGCCGCCTTCTGGTTGCCGGTCCTACGGCCCTCCTTGATGATCGCTTCCACCCGCTCCTGGCGGATCGCCTGGAAGGCCGCGAAGGCCTGCTGCGGGGTGGGAAGATCGCGAAGGCACTTGGCCAGGACGATCGCGTCCTCCATCGCCATGGAAACCCCCTGCCCCACATGCGGCGAGGTGGCGTGGGCGGCGTCGCCGACGAGGCAGACCCTGCCCCGGTGCCACAGCGGCAACGTGAGCATGTCGTAGATGGGGTAGCCGATGATGCCGCTCGGCGTGGAGTCGATGATCGCCGAAACGGGGTGGTGGTCCTTGCGGTGGCGCTCCAGCAGCCGGGCCTTCCACACCTCGTGGGAGGTCTGCTCCGTCTCACCCCGCGCGGGCTCCTCGGGCTGGTGGAAGTTCCCGAACCAGTAGATCTCTTCGCCCGGAATGGTCTGGTAGCCGAAGAAACCCTTGTAGCAGAAGGACATGCGCATCACACCATCGGCCGGCGCGGCGTCCTTGGAGCGGGTGTATCCGGCCGTGCCGATCACACCGGTGTACTCGGGGCGGGGGGCGTCGGGCATCACGGTGTAACGGGTCTTGGAGTGGATGCCGTCGCAGCCGACCAGGATGTCCGCCTCGGTGGTGGAACCGTCGGAGAAGCGCACGCGGACGCCGTCGGCGGTTTCTTCGACACTCTCGAAGAACTTGCCGAACTCCACCCGGATGCCGCGTTTCACCGCCGCCTCGCGCAGGGCCTTGTTGAGCAGACCCCGCTTCAGCAGCAGGGTCTCGGCCGGGTTCTCGCCGAGCTTCTTGCCCCGGTGGTTGAGGAAGGCCGTGCTGGTGGTCTGGGTTCCGGCCTGTTCGACGTCCTTGCGGACGCCCAGGGTGTCCAGGACGGCCAGTCCGTTGGGTGCCAGGTTCAGAAAAGCACCGCCATCGTCGCGGGGTTCCTCTTTCCCCTCGTAGATGATCGCCTCGATTCCAGCCTCCTGCAGGAACATGGCCAAGACCGGCCCGGCGATGCCGCAGCCGATCAGAGCCACACTCCTTGTCCGGGTCGTCTCCAGGTCACGCATCGGTCCACCTCGTCGTCTCGGACCGGCCCGCGGGCCGGGCGCGTCACTACTCGCTCGAGACCGGAGCCCCACAACGCGGGGGGGGGTCCGGTCGACATCTGTTGGAGTGCGGATACGGACGCCGGCGGTGTGTACTGCCGATCTCTACCGAACGTCCCGACCGGCAGACGGGCTCATACGGGCCTGGCCTCGACCACACGGTAGTCAGTCGGCTGAAGAGGTGAACCTATGCTTGTCAGCTCGAAGCCGGCAGTGGTGAGAAGTGCGGCGAACTGACTCTCCGTCCGCTCGCAACCACCTGTGTAGACGAGCATGTTGATGTCGCTGATCACCATGGGCACCGTGAGCGACGCGTCAGCCCGGTCCGGCATGACGGGTTCGATGAGCAGCAGGACGGAGCCGTCCGTCATGGCGCTGCGGCAGGACTTGAGGATGGTTTCGCTGCGCTCGTCGTCCCAGTCGTGGATGACCGACTTGAGCACATAGGCGTCACCGCCCTGCGGTACTGCCTCGAAGAAGTCCCCGGAGACGATCTCGCATCGCTTGTCGACTCCGGCGTGCCGCAGGGCCTGGGGTGCCTGCGCAGTACCCTCGGCGGTGTCGAAGAGGATCCCCTTCGTGTCAGGGTTGGCGGTCAGAACGGCTGACAGCAGCGTGCCGTCGTTCCCACCGACGTCAACGACGGTGCTGTAGCCACCGAAGTCATGACCGGCGACGATGTCACGTGCCGCCTGGTGGGTGTGCTCTGCCATCGCCTGGTTGAAGATCCCGCCCAGCTCGGGCTTGCTGGCGAAGTACTCGAAGGCTCGGGCCTCGTAGATGTGCTCGAAGGACGGGCTGCCCGTCTTGACGCTGTAGAGCAGCTCGCCCCAGGAACGCCAGGCTTCGTCGCGGAAGTTCAGCAGAACGGTGGCGTTGAGGGAGTCGTCGTTGTCCCGGCGGAGCAGTGCGCCCATGGGGGTCAGCTCATACCGGCTCGCCGTGGGCTCGGTCACCAGGCCGATGCAGGCCATGGCGCGCAGCAGCCTACCGAGCGAGGGGGCATGGGTTTCGGTCCGTGCCGCCAGCTCGTCGGTACCGGCCACTCCGGAGGCCAGCAGGTCCGGGAGGCCAAGATGCGTCGCAGCGTGGATCACTTGTGGTGCCATGTGTCCGGTGAGAAGCCTCAGCAACGTCGTACGGGCAGCGGTGTGGTCAGAGTCGCTCACGGGTACAGCCTCTCGTGTCGTCTGAGCATCAGGGTGATCGCTGACACGCTGGCAGGGCGCTCTTGGGGAAGGATGGAGCACCGCTGGAGAACCTGAGGAGAGCGTCGCGCACGCTCCAGCGTGCTTGAGCGGATCGCGGACAGGCCGTTGCCGCGGTCCCCGCGCCGAGAGCGACGCGTCGGCCCGAGAACCGGCCACCAGGGCGCCACGCACGCGGGGCCGCCTCCCACTTGAGCCGGAGTCGAGTGACACTCGAGCAGGCTTCCAGCGGGCGGCAGCATGATCGCTCGATGACTGCTAGCCACGGTTCCGCAGCCGAACACGACACGGGAAGCGGGGAGGGCGACTCGGCTGTGGCGCACAACAGCGAGAGCGGATACGGCCAGGGGGCGGCGCTTCCGAAGAAGCGCCCACGGACGATCCGCCGAAGGATTCTGCTGGCCACGGGCGGCGTTCTGGGCGTCGGTCTGCTGAGCGTCGGTGCCTACGCGGTCAACTTCGGCGTGGTCTACAAGGGACGCAAGCTGAGCAATGTCGGCAAGCTTTCCTTCAACACCAGGGTGCGCATACCTCCGTTGCTGGAGGGGCGGCAGGACAGCTCCGGACGCCGCGTGTTCCGGCTGACCGCCCAGGCCGGGGAAAGCCGGCTGTTGCCCGGCAGGCGGACGCCGACATGGGGGATCAACGGGGCCTTCCTGGGGCCCACGTTACGAGCCCGTCGGGGGGAGAAGGTGTCGATGTCGCTCACCAACCACCTTCCGGACGCGACCACTCTGCATTGGCACGGCATGCATCTGCCCGCCGAGATGGACGGCGGGCCGCACCAGATGGTGCAGCCCGGAGCCGTCTGGAACCCGGAGTGGGAGATCGACCAGCCCGCCGCGACCCTCTGGTATCACCCGCATCCGCACCAGAGCACGGCCGACCACGTCTCCCGTGGTCTGGCGGGCCTGTTCATCATCGAGGACGACGAGGCCGCCCGCTCCGGTCTCCCCGACTCCTACGGCGTGGACGACATTCCGCTGATCCTGCAGGACCGGCAGTTCAACGACGACGGCACCATCGATCTGCGCGGGGCCTCTTTCATGCAGAGCCTGGTGGGGGTGGGTGGAGCCGGCGTGCTCGGTGACACGATCCTCGTGAACGGCACCTATGACCCGCACGTTCGGGTATCCACCAGCCTGGTGCGGTTCAGGCTGATGAACGCCTCCAACGGCAGGTCGTACAACCTGGGGTTCACCGACAGCCGGGAGTTCCGCCTCGTCGCCCAGGAGAACGGGTTGCTGGAGCGTCCCCTCCCGCTGCGAGGGCTGCAGCTCTCGCCCGGCGAACGCGCCGAGATCGTGGTGGCTTTCAAGCCGGGCGAACGGGTTGTGCTGCGCAGTTTCCCGCCTGAACTCGGTCTGGAGTTTCCGACCAGCCGGCTGTACGGCGGGGAGGACACCTTCGACATGATCGAGGTGCGGGCACGGGACCGGCTCACCGAGTCCCGCCCGCTGCCCGACACCCTGCGCGGGGCTCCCCCGGCCATCCGTGTCCCCGAGAAGCCGCACACCCGCAGCTTCCGGATCGACGGCAATCTGAGGATCAACGGCAAGAGCATGGACATGAGCCGCATCGACGAGGTCTGCCCGGCCGGAGAAGTGGAGATCTGGGAGGTGACCGGCGACGCGCAGGTGATGCACAACTTCCACGTCCACGGACTCACCTTCAACGTCATCGAGTACGCGGGGAAGAAGCCCGACGCGTGGCTGCGCGGGCCGAAGGACACGGTACGGGTACCTCCGGGAGGGACCATGAGGCTGGCGGTCGCGCTGCCGACGTACACCGATCCCAAGACCCCTTACATGTATCACTGCCACATCCTCCGTCACGAAGACGTGGGCATGATGGGGCAGTTCACTGTCGTGGAGCCCGGTACGGAGAGCAGCGCCCCGCGGACAACCGGCGGTACACACCACTGAGGGCCCGTTGCCAGTCAGGGTGCCGTTGCCCGCCGAGCGCCGTATCCGGGTCCCAGGTGCGGCGCTATTTCGTCGGCCAGTCCCCGGGGGGCTTCGCTGTCCATGCCCCGGATTTAACTTGACAATCAAGCATCTCGACCATCAAGATAAAGAAGCGCCTTGAAGGTCAAGGAAGTTGACCTCCAAGACGAGCCCAGCCGCATCACGATCGGGAACAACGTCCCCGTCCGCGGTCCGTACGGCAGGACTGCGAACAACCAGCATTGGAGGGTCATGGTTGACGACGCAGGTACCCGGAAGGTTTTGATCATCGGTGGCGGCATCGCCGGCCCACTGCTTGCCATGTTCTTGCAGCGCATCGGGATGACACCCGTGGTCTACGAGTCGCGGTCCAAGCCCAACGACGAAGCCGGTGCCTTCCTCGGCCTGGCACCGAACGGCCTCGCCGTTCTCCAACTGCTCGGTCTCGACGAGAGGGTGAGGAACGGAGGCACCCCGACGACGAGCATCATCTTCCAGAACCATGTGGGCAAGGAACTGGGAAACAACCCCGAGACGGTCACGCTGCTCAAGCGGGGCGTGCTCAACCGTTCGCTCCGTGAAGCAGCGCAGGAACGCGGGATCGCCGTGGTGTTCGGCAAACGGCTCCAGCGTGTGGAGAGCTCGGCGACGTCGGTCACGGCGTATTTCGAAGACGGCTCCCAGGAAACCGGCGACCTGCTCATCGGCTGCGACGGTATCCACTCGGCGACCCGCAGGTCGATCTTTCCCGAGGCCAAGAACCCCGAGTACACCGGGATCGTCGACTGCGGCGCGTTCACCGAGAGCGACGCCGTTCCGCTGTCCGACGGGGTCATGCGGATGTCCTTCGGCCTCAAGGGCTTCTTCGGCTATCAGCGCGTTCCCTCGGGTGAGGTCTACTGGTTCGAGAACCACGCCGCCGCGACCGAGCCGAACCGGCAGGAACTCGACGCCATCCCCTCGGCGGACTGGCGTGAACAGCTGGCACGCCGGCACAGCGGCGACCAGAAGCACGTCGCCGACATCATCCGGTCCACGGAGGGTGCCATCGACCGCTGGCCCATCTACGATCTGCCCTCCATCGACCGGTGGCACAAGGGGCGGGTGTGTCTCATCGGCGACGCCGCCCACGCGTCGTCACCCCATGTCGGCCAGGGTGCCTCACTGGCCATGGAGGACGCGGTCGTGCTGGCCAAGTGCCTCAGGGACATCTCCGATGTCCCGCAGGCGTTCGCGACCTTCGAGGATCTGCGCCGCAAACGTGTGGAGAAGATCGTCAAGGAGGCCCGGCGCACAGGCAATCAGAAGGCTCCCACCAACGCACTGACCCGTGGGCTGCGCGATCTGGTGCTGCCTTTCTTCCTCAAGCTCGGCGTCAAGGCCACCGAGGAGGTCTATCAGTACCGCGTCGACTGGGACGAGCCACTGCTCCACAGCGCACACAGCGGTTAGCAGACCGCACGGTCCGGCCACCGAGCCGGGCCCCCCACACCCGTCGGTCCCCGTCCCCCTCGTACGAGGACGGGGACCGACGCACGCCCAGGGGCCGCCGGCTACCAGGCGACCGGCAGTCGCTTCAGTCCTCGGATCAGTCCCCCGGTGTTCCACTCCAGTTCGTCAGCGGGCACCGCCAGCCGCAGATCCGGGAACCGGCGCAGCAGGGTGGTGAACACAAGTTGCAGCTCCACCCGCGCCAGTTGCGCCCCGAGGCAGAAGTGGGCCGAGTGCCCCAGGGCGAGGTGATGGTTCGGCTCACGGCGCAGATCGAGCCGCTGCGGATCGCGGAAGACCCTCGGGTCGTAGTTGGCTGCCGCG
>Ga0136846_1232004_pt1 | contig 40029 bp, 36 predicted proteins | sample HopSoiMetagenom2_FD_96841 | JGI IMG/M metagenome (GOLD analysis project Ga0136846, IMG submission 96841) | Grasslands soil microbial communities from Hopland, California, USA - 2 Assembly 2016 (version 4) | ecosystem: Environmental > Terrestrial > Soil > Grasslands | place: USA: Hopland...
CAAGTAGGATTCAAAAAGGCCCTCTCCGTCGCCGGAGAGGGCCCTATTGATCAGCCGATCGGGCTGGGCCTTAGGCGCGCACGCCCGTCAGCGCGGCGTTGCCGAACATGCCGAGCTTGACGTTGCCGGTCATGTTGTCGCCCTCGACCTTGGCCGTGAACTCCAGCTTCATGGGCATGGGGCTGGTGATGTCGGCGCTCCAGGTGAGGGTGTCGCCGGCCACCTTGCCGCTGACTTCCTGCTGGCCCATCTGGCCCTTGGTGACGCCGGTGAAGGTGTCGCCGTTGGTCTTGATCTCAGCGTCGACCACCTGCGCGCCCATCGGCGTGTTGATGGTGATCTTCCAGTTGCCGTCCGCGGACATTCGTCCCTCCCGAGAATTCTGGCCCAAAGAATTGGAGCGCCACCTAACCGCGGAAGCGCGAGCCGCGCAAGAGTGACGCGGGCGTCATTTTTCTTCCCTCCTTGATGGGGAGGGACAGGCTGCGCAGCCGCCAGGGTGAGGCGGCCACGACCGGACGCTGCGCCTGATCGCTACCCCCTCACCCTGATCGCTGCGCGGTCTGTCCCCCCATCAAGGGAGGGAAGTCACTCCGCCGCCAGGGCCTCGGCCGCCTTCGTCGCCTCGATTTCCGCGGCGCGGGCCTCGACCAGGCCCACGATGTGGTCGACCATGCCGGTGTTGTCCTGCTTGTGGTCGGGCTTGCCGGCCACATAGACCATGCCGGCGCCCTTGCCGCCGCCGGTGAAGCCCAGGTCGGTCATCAGCGCCTCGCCCGGCCCGTTCACGACGCAGCCGATGATCGACAGGCTCATGGGCGTGGAGATGTGCGCCAGCCGCTGCTCCAGGGCCTCCACCGTCTCGATCACGTTGAAGCCCTGCCGCGCGCAGGAGGGGCAGGCGATGATGTTCACGCCGCGGTGGCGCAGGCCCAGGCTCTTGAGGATATCGAAGCCGACCTTGACCTCCTCCACCGGATCCGCCGCCAGGCTGACGCGGATGGTGTCGCCGATGCCGGCCCAGAGCAGGGAGCCGATGCCCAGGGCGCTCTTCACCGTGCCAGACCGGGTCGCGCCGGCCTCGGTGACGCCCAGGTGCAGCGGGCAGTCGATGGCCTCGGCCAGCTGCTGGTAGGCGGCCACCGTCATGAAGGGGTCGGACGCCTTCACGCTGATCTTGAACTCGTGGAAGTCGTGGTCCTGCAGGATGCGGGCGTGGCGCAGGGCGCTCTCGACCATCGCCGCGGGGCAGGGCTCGCCGAACTGTTCCAGAAGGTCACGCTCCAGCGAGCCGGCGTTGACCCCGATCCGCATGGAGCAGCCGTGGTCGCGGGCCGCCTGCACCACGTCGCGCACGCGCTGCGGATTGCCGATGTTGCCGGGGTTGATCCGCAGGCACGCCGCGCCCGCCTCGGCCGCCTCGATGCCGCGCTTGTAGTGGAAGTGGATGTCGGCCACGAGCGGGACCTTGGCGGCCTTGGCGATGGCCTTGAACGCGGCCGTGGAGTCCTCGTCCGGGCAGGAGACCCGCACGATGTCGGCGCCGGCCTCCTCCAGCTGGCGCACCTGTTCGATGGTGGCGGCCGCGTCGGCGGTGACGGTGTTGGTCATCGACTGCACGGTGATCGGGGCGTCGCCCCCCACCTCCACCGAGCCCACCCGGATCTTGCGGCTCTTGCGGCGATCGATCGCCCGCCAGGGGCGGACAGAGGTGTGGGCTTCGACGGTCATGGCCCGCAAAATAGTCGGAGCGCGTGACGAACCCAAGTGTCGCGGCCCAGGCGCGGGATTTTGCCCCGGTGCGAATTCTGCTTTTCTGCCACCTGGGGTGTTTGTGCGGGGGGCGTAGATGGTTTCGCGGCGTGGGGTCCTGGCCGGTGCAGGCGGGCTTGCAGTGCTGTCGGCCTTTGAACGGGCGCTGGCCCAGGACCGGCTGCCCAGTCTGGACGAGCTCTATGCGCCGCCGTCGACCGCTGACGTGGCCTTGTCTCCGTCGGGAAACCGCATTGCGATCCTGCGCAACGCCAAGACCGCCAAGGGCGTCCATGCCTGGGTCGAGCTTGTCGACGCACGCGATCCCGCCGGACCGCGCAAGACCCTGAACCTCGGCGATCAGGAATGCAGCGGCATCGAGTGGGCGCGCGAGACCCGCGTGATGATCTGGGTCGTCTACGACGTGACCCGCAAGGGTTTCCCGCCGGAGAAGATCCGGCGGATCGTGACGCTCTCCGACGACGGCACGCACCCAGCCGCGATGTTCGGAACCCGGGGGGCCGCGCTCGAGTACATCCACGACCTGGGCGCGGTCATCGACATGCTGCCTGACGATCCGGACAATGTGCTGATGCAGGCCAACGAGCCGCAACGGGGCCTGCCGGCGCTGTTCAAGGTCAATGTGAACACCGGCGTGGCCAGCGTGCTCGAGTATGGGGCGCCGAGGACCATCGACTGGCTGACGCAGGGCGGCGTGGCGATGGTCCGCCGCGACTCCGACAAGAACGGCGCCATGACGCGAGTGATGGCGCGGGCGCCGGGCGAGCCCGGCTGGAAGTTCGTGGGCGCCTATCGGAGCGATCAGGACGCCGGGTTCGGCGTACTGGGCGCGTCGGACCAGCCGGGCTTCTTCTTCGTCACCGGGCGGTTCGCCGATGAGGATAGGGGCTCCTATCGCGAGATCGACCTGCGCACCCTGTCGGTCGGGCCGCCACTCCTGACGCCTGCGAAAGTCGATGCCGCTGACGCCCTGTTCGATCGTCACGGCCGGCGGGTCGCCTGGCGCTGGGAGGAGGATCGCGGCGTCTACGCCTTCGCCGACGAGGGGTTCGGTTCGCACTTTGCGGCTATCGAGGCCAACTTTGGGCCCGAACACAGCGTTGAGCTGACCACGGTCAGCGACGATCACGCCCGCTGGTTGGGCGTGGCGTCCGGACCCAGGGCGCCCGGGACCTTCTTCATCTACGACACCGCGACCAAGGCCGTCACCGAGCTCGGCCGGATGCAGCCGGCGCTGGAGCCCGACCGCCTCGCCCGAATGACCGTGCTGCCGGTCAAGACCCGGGATGGCGCGGGGCTCACGGCCTATTTGACCCGCCCGGCCTCCGGCAGGCCGGGGCCGTTGGTGGTGGCGCCGCACGGCGGCCCCGAGGCACGCGACACCTGGGGCTACGACACCTGGGCCCAGGCGATGGCGGCGCGTGGCTGGTGGGTCCTGCACGTGAACTTCCGGGGGTCGGGCGGCTATGGCGCAGCCTTCGCCAAAGCGGGCTGGCGGCGCTGGGGCGACCGGATGCAGGACGACGTCGACGATGCGGTTTCGGCGGCCGTGACACAGAATGGATTGGATGCCCGCAAGGTGGCCATCTGTGGCGGGAGCTACGGTGGCTACGCGGCGCTGATGGGCGGGGTGCGGCGGCCTGAGGCCTATTGCGCAGTGGTCGCGATCGCGGGGGTCAGCGACCTGCCGCAGTTCCTCAAATGGGTCGATGACGAGGACGACACGCCGAACAAGGACGGCCTGGCCTTCTGGCGCGCGCGAATTGGCGATCCGGTTGCTGACGCCGAGATGCTGGCCAAGGCCTCGCCGCGCCAGCATGCGGCGCAGGTCCAGGCCCCGGTTCTGCTGATCCACGGCACCTGGGATGCGACGGTGCCGATCGAGCAGTCGCGGATGATGGCGAAGGCGCTGACTGACGCGGGCAAGCGGGTCGAGCTGGTCGAGATCAAGCGCGCCGACCACAGCGCCTATTCGCGCCAGGCCGACCGCGAACGCCTGGCCAAGGTGCTGGACTTCCTCAGCGCCAGCTTCGCCTAGAGCCTGTCCCGTTTTGATGGAAACCATCAAGACGGGAGGAACAGGCTCGTCACTTTAGTCGACGAGCACGATTCAGACTTTTGTCGATTCCGACAAAAGCCATCGTGCTCTAGGTCGGCTTGGACGTCGCAGCCTTTGGGGCCTCTGGCTTGGCGGGGGCGGGCTTTGCCGCGGCGGGCGGCGGCATCGGTGGGGTGATCCGGATGGGCGCGGACGGGGCGGCCGCGGTGGCGGCCGGGGCGGCGAGCTTGGCGGCCAGGACCTGGGCGGCGGGCAGGACGCCCTTCGACTGGCCGTACACGAACACCTGGATGTCGTGCGGTTCGGAGACGTCGAGGGTCAGGCCGGCCAGGTTCGGCACCTTGTAGGCGTCGCCGGCCGAGAGCTGGCGGGCGAAATAGACCGAGCCGTCGGCGCCGCGCACGATCAGCGAGGCGGGCTTCAGCGCCTGGATGGTGACGGGCGAGAGCGGCTGGCTGGGCCCGGCGTCATAGACCTTGCCCTTGACCTGGAAGGTAGGCGGCAGGGCGGCGAGGTCGACGGCGGATGGCTCATTGGCGGGCTTGGGCCGCGGCGGCGCGTTGGGATCCAACTTTCCCATGGCGGCGGCCAGGCCGGGGGTCTCATAGGGCGGCGGGGTGGTGGACTCCACGGGCGCTGGCAGCGGCGCGCCCAGCTGCACCTCGGCCGGCTTGATGCCGCGCAGGGCCTTGTCGACGAAGGCCTGGGGCGCGAGCGGCGGCGGCGGAGCGCCCGCCTTCATCGAGCGCTGGGCCACGTTCCAGAAGATGATCGCCGCGATGATCGCCACCGCGCCGATCATGAAGGCCGCCACCCGCGGGTCGCGCTCGTCCGGCACGCCGATGGGGTTGCGCAGCGGCTCGTCCAGCACCGGCTCCTCGGCCTTGAACCGGTCGACCGCCGCATCGGGATCGAGCCCGAGGGCGAGGGCGTAGGCGCGGATATAGCCGATGGTGAAGGGGCGCGAGGGCAGGGCGTCCAGCCGCATGTCCTCGATCGCCTCCAGGTAGGCGCGGCGGACCCGGGTGCTCTCGGCCAGGGACTCGAGCGAGAGGCCGTTGGCCTCGCGGATGGCCTTCAGCGCCTCGCCCAGGGTCTCGTGGGCGAAGAGAGGGTCGAGCGGCTCCGGCGGGAGTGGCGGCGCGAGGTCATCGCCGGGCGCAGCCGTGGGCGCCTCGCCGCCCAGGTTTAGGGCGCCGTAGCGCGGGCCGCCGCGCCGGCGGGCGTCCGCGGCCTTCTGGGATGTTCGCTTGCCAAACAGTTCGAGACGCTCCGGCGCGTGTCGTCAGACCTTAGAGTGCGTCGTGGTCAGACGGCGAGGTAGAGTTTGCGGGCCAGGGTTTCAATCTCGTTGCGCACCGAGCCCGCGCTGGATTTCAGCAACTGCGAGACGCCGCGTCGAGCCGCCTCGCGGTCGCAGGAAAGCACCATCTGCTTGACCGGCCCGACGCCGGCCGGCGGCATCGACAGGCGCTCGAAGCCCAGGGCCACCAGGGCGAAGGCCTCCAGCGGCCGGCCGCCCATCTCGCCGCAGATCGAGACCGGGGTGCCGGTCTCGGCGCAGGCGCGCTGGATCGCCTCCAGGGCCCTCAGCGCGGGCGGCGACAGGAAGTCGTAGCGCTCGGCCACCCGCGGGTTCCCGCGGTCGGCGGCGAACAGGTACTGCATCAGGTCGTTGGTGCCGACGCTGACGAAATCGGTCATCGGCAGCAGGGCGTCCAGGTGCCAGATCAGCGAGGGCGCCTCGATCATGGCGCCCACGTCCAGCCGCGACGGCGCCGGGCGGCCGCGGCGCTGGGCCCAGGCCACCTCGGTCTCCACCAGGGCGCGGGCGGCGCGGAACTCGTCGCAGCTGGCCACCAGGGGGAACATGATCCGCAGCGGCCGGCCGCGGGCGGCGGCGATCAGGGCGCGCAGCTGCAGCCGCAGCAGGGCGGGACGGTCCAGGCCCATCCGGATGGCGCGCCAGCCCAGGGCCGGATTGTCCTCCCGCTCGGCCTCCATGTACGGCAGCACCTTGTCGCCGCCGAGGTCGAGGGTGCGGAAGGTGACGGGCAGGTAGCCGGCCGCGTCCATCACCCGCGAATAGAGCGCGGTCTGGGCGTTGAAGCGCGGCATCTCCTCGGAGACCATGAACTGGAACTCGGTGCGGAAGAGGCCGATGCCTTCCGCGCCGGTGTCGGCCAGCACCTCCAGGTCCACGTCCAGGCCGGCGTTCATCAAGAGGGTGATCTTGTGGCCGTCGCGGGTGAAGGCGGGCGTGTCCTTCAGCTTGGCGAACTCGGCCTGCCGCTGGCGGCGCACGTCGATGCGGGTCTGGATCGCCTTCACCACGTCCGGGCGCGGGCGCAGGTAGGTCTCGGCGGTCTCGGCGTCGACGATGACCGGGTCGCCCTCGGAGACCTTGTCGCGCAGGCCCTGCAGGCGGCCGACGCAGGGGATGTCCAGCGCCCGGGCCACGATGGCCGCGTGGCTGGCCGACGAGCCCTCCTCCAGCAGCAGGCCGCGCAGCTTGGTGCGGTCGTATTCCAAGAGGTCGGCGGGCCCGAGGTTCCGGGCGATCAGGATGGCGTTGTCCGGCAGCTCGCGGGCCATGGCGCCGTCGCCGGACAGGTGGCGCAGCAGCCGGTCGTTAAGGTCCTCCAGGTCGTGCAGCCGCTCGCGCAGATAGGGGTCGCGCGCCTGGCCCAGCCGGGCGCGGTGCTCCGAGCGCACGCGCTCGACGGCCGCCTCGGCCGTGAGGCCGTTCTTCACGGCGTCCTCGAGGCTGCGGTTCCAGCTCGTGGAGTTGGCGAACATCCGGTAGCTCTCGAGCACCTCGTAGGAGGCGTCGACCAGGCCGCTCTGGCCCTCCAGCATCTTGTCGATCTGGGCCTTCAGGCCGGCCAGAGCCGCCGCCAGCCGCTTCTCCTCGGCCGCCACGTCGTCGGACAGCAGTTGCGAGGACGCCACCGGCGGCTCGTGCAGCACGGCCACGCCGAACGCCAGGCCGTCGGCGAACTTGGAGCCCTTCACCCGCTCCGGGCGGCGGGGCGCGATCTCCACGCCCTCCAGCTCGTTGACGGTGATCAGCTCGCCGGACGCCACCATCTCGGCCAGGACCATGGCGACGATCTGCAGGTCCTCGACCTCGTCCTCGGTATAGGTGCGCTCGGTGCGGTTCTGGACCACCAGCACGCCGATCACCCGGCCGCCCCGCAGCAGCGGCACGCCGAGGAAGGCGTGGTAAGGGTCTTCCCCCGTCTCCGGACGGTAGGAGAAGGCCTCGTGGCTGGGGGCGTTGGCCAGGTTCAGCGGGCTGCCCTGGCGCATGATCTCGCCCACCAGGCCTTCGCCCGGCTTCATCCGGGTGACGTGGACCGCGCCCGGATCCAGGCCTTCGGTGGCGAACAGCTCCATCTCGCCGGTGGCCCGGCGCAGGTAGATCGAGCAGACCTCGGCCACCATGGAGAGCGCGATGATCCGCACCACCATGTCGAGGCGCTGCTGGGCCGGGCCGCCGCCCGCAAGGGCTTCGCGGATCTGCCGAAGCAGACTCCGCTGTCCGCGAATGGCGACCGGCGCGGCCATGATCCTACGAAACGTCCTCCCAGTCCTTTGGCCCTGACTAGCAGTTCCCTCTTTCAAAACCGAGAACCAAAGACCGGTCATGCCCCGGACATTTGAAACCGCCGGAGGTTGAGGCATGGCGGTTCGCCGATCGCGGGCCTAGCTTGGACATGTGTCCACGATAGATGTCGCCACGGCCCGGCTGGTTCCGCCGGCGGTGAACCCGCCGGAGAAGCCGCTGCCCTATCTCCAGGGCCTCTGGAAGCTGCTGGACAACCCGATCGAGGCCTGGTCGCGGGCGGTCTACGAGGAGCCGTATGTCCTGCGCGGCAACGACCGGCAGACGCTGCTCTACGCCACCGATCCGGCGATGCTGAAGGACATCCTGCTCGACCGCATGGCGGCGTTCCCGAAGGACTGGATGTCCGACCGGGTGACCAAGCCGGCGCTCGGGGAGGGCCTGCTGACCGCCCAGGGCGAGGCCTGGCGCTGGCAGCGCCGCGCCGCCGCGCCGGGCTTCCGCCCCGATAACGTCGCCGGCATGACATCGGTGATGGTGGCCGCGGCCGAGGCGGCCCTGACCCGCTGGCGCGAGATGGGCGACGGGGCGCGGCTCGATATCGCCACCGAGATGACGGCCATCACCTTCCAGGTGATCCTCGACACCATGCTGTCGGGCGGGGAGGGGATCGACGTGCCGGTCGCGGCGGCGAGGATCACCGACTACCTGGAGACCCTGGGCAAGGTCTCGGTTCCCGACCTGCTGCAATGGCCGACCTGGACCCGTATCGCCCTCGCGCCACGCGGCTATCGGGCGATCGTCTATCTGAAGGCCATGGTCGACCGCATGGTGGCGCGCCGGCGCCGCGAGGCTGGGCGCGGCGATCTCGTCGACCTCCTGATGCAGGCGCAGGACCCCGAGAGCGGGCGGCGCATGGACGATGGGCTGCTGCGCGACAACCTCCTGACCTTCATCGGCGCCGGCCACGAGACCACGGCCCTGTCGCTGACCTGGTCGCTGTACCTGCTGGGCCTTGACCCCGGGACGGCGGCGCGGGTGCGCGCCGAGGTGTCCGAGATCGCCGGCGAGGCCGCGATCACCCACGAGGTCGCCGAGCGCCTCGTCTTCACCCGCCAGGTGGTGCAGGAGGCCATGCGCCTCTATCCGCCGCTGCCGCTGGTCACCCGCATGTGCGGCGAGGACACCGAGGCCGGCGGCGTGGCGATCAAGGCCGGGACCTTCGTCTTCATCCCGATCTACGCCCTGCATCGCCACCGCCGCCTGTGGCGGGACCCCGACGCCTTCGACCCCGACCGCTTCGCGCCGGAGGAAAGCGCCGGCCGCCACCGCTTCGCCTATCTGCCGTTCGGCGGCGGGCCCCGGGTCTGCATCGGCCAGACCTTCGCCATGATCGAGGCGGTGGCGATCCTGGCCACCCTGGTCCGCGGGGCCGAGCTGACGCCGGATCCTGGCCACCGCATCCGCCCGCTGGTGCGCGTCTCGATGCGGCCGCAGGGCGGGATGCCGATGACGCTGCGGCTGCGCCCCTGAGCCGCCGCGGCGCGGCTTGAGCTTCGCCGCGCGTCGGCCCATCGTCCGGCCAACGATAAGGGTTCGGGGCGAGACGGCATGGGCAAGTGGCTGGGCTTTGCGCTGGCCTGGGTGTTGATCCTGGGCGGCGGCTATCTGGCGCACCAGGTGCAGACCGACGGCGGGCGCGTGCAGGTCTCCGAGGTGCGCATCCCGGCGGCGCAGGGCGTCACCGTCTCGGGCCTGCTCTACACGCCGAAGACCGCCACCGCGGCCCATCCCGCCCCGGCGGTGCTGGCAGCCCACGGCTACATCAATACCCGCGAGATGCAGAGCCCGTTCGCCATCGAGCTCTCGCGCCGCGGCTATGTGGTGCTGGCCATGGACATGACCGGCCACGGCTACTCCGGCGGCATCGTCGGCACGGACGACTTCGGCGGCCCGGCGGCGCTGGCCTACCTGCGCAGCCTGCCGGTCGTGGACAAGGCCCGGGTCGGCATGGAGGGTCACTCGATGGGCGGCGGACCGGTGATGGCCGCCGCCGCCGAGCTTCCGGACGGCTATTCGGCGGTGGTGCTGGAGGGCTCCACGCCGGGACTGCTGGGGGCCAAGGCGCCGGAGAACCCGAAGAACCTCGCCGTGGTCTTCGGCCAGTACGACGAGTTCGCGGGCCTGATGTGGCAGGTCCCCAAGGGCGCGATGGTGGCCTCTTCGCCGCGGCTGCAGAAGCTGTTCGGCCTGTCAGGCCCGATCGAGGTCGGCCGCATCTATGGGGACCGGGCGGCGGGAACGGCGCGGATGCTGGTCAATCCGCCGGTGACCCACCCCTGGGAGCACTTTTCCCGCGCCGGGGTCGGGGCGGCCATCGAGTGGCTGCAGCTGACCGTGCCTACGGCCACGCCCGCATCGCCGCAGGCGCAGGTCTGGCTCTGGAAGGAGATCGGGACCCTCGTCGCCTTCCTCGGGATGGTCGCGCTGATCCTGGCGACGTTCGAGCTCCTGCTCGACACGCCGCTGTTCCACGCCCTGGCCCGTCCGGCTGAGCCCGCCGCCGAGCGCCGCGACCTGCGCTGGTGGCTGGCGCTGGCCCTCACCGCGGCCTTGCCGGCGCTCACCTATTTCCCGTTTATGAAGCTGGGCCAGGCCTTCCTGCCGATGGCGCTGTTCCCGCAGTGGATCCAGAACCAGCTGCTGGTCTGGGCGCTGGGGACGGCGGCGATCAGTTTCGTCCTCGGCCAGCTGCTACGCAGGCCAGTGCGCTTCACGCCGCAGTGGGCGCTGTCCGTCGGGGCGGCCGTCGTGACCATGGCGGTGGCCTATCTGTCGCTGGTCGTGGTGGATGCGCTGTTCAAGGTCGACTACCGCTTCTGGGTCGTGGGCCTGAAGCCGCTGAGCGCCGCGCGATGGGCGGAGCTTCCGGCCTATCTGGCGCTCTGGACGGTCTTCTTCCTTGTCACGCTCCGCGGGCTGGCGGCCCATATCGCGGTGCGCGGGGAGGGGCTGTTCGCGGCGATCGCCTGGGGCAAGATCGCCATGGCGCTGGGCTTCGGCGTGCTGGTGATCTGGGAATACGCCACGCTCTTCCGCACCGGCTTCCTGGGGACGCCGACCGAGCCGCTGAACGTGATCGTCGCCATCCAGTTCGTGCCGCTGCTGGGCGTCATCGGGATCGTCGGCGCCTGGACCTACCGGCGCACGAACTCCTACGTGCCCGGCGCCCTGATCTGCGCCCTGCTGATCAGCTGGTACGTCACCTCCGGCACCGCCAACCACTGGGCGCCCGGCTTCAAGCCGCAGCTGCCTGGCGCGGCCCAGAAGCGGTGATGCGGTAGGCGCAGCGGCGGGCGCCGGCCAGGATGTGGTCGCAGCGTTCGACGCTGACGCCCGGCCCCAGCGCCTGGCGGAACACCTCCAGCTCGGCGCGGCAGAATCCCTGGCAGGCGGCCGCCGCCGCGCAGATCGGGCAGTGGTTCTCCACGAGGAGGAAGCCGCCGCCAGGGTCGGACGTCCAGTCGGCCATGTAGCCTTCCGCCGTCCGAAGCTCGGCCAGCCGCGCGACGCGGGACTGAAGGTCCCCCGCCGGGGCCAGCGCTGTCTGATAGGCCGCCGCCGTCGCCGCCTCGCGCCGGGCGATCAGCCGGTCCACGCCCGCCTCGCCGAACTCCGCGCGCACGGCGTCCAGGAGCTCGACGGTCAGCTGGGCATGGGTGTCCGGGAAGCGCGCCTGGGCGGCCGCCGTCAGGCGCCAGGTGCGACGTGGCCGTCCCACCCCGCGTCGTTCGTCGCTATGCTCGACCAGGCCCGCAGCGACCAGGCGCTCCAGGTGCTGCAGGGCGGCCTGGCGGCTGATCGCCAGCCCGCCGGCCAGCGCGAGGGTCTCCGCGGGGCCCCGCGTCTTCAGCTGCAGGAGGATGCGTTCGGTGGGCGTGTGCATTTGACAACTGTCTTGTTGCAAAATCCAAGGCCCAGGTCTACCGCTATTTGACATGTCCGAGGTTGTCAAAATCGAGCCGGCGACTCCGGACACCAGCTGGGGCGACCTGCTGGCCGAGGGCCGACTGCCGCGGTTCGCAGTGATCTGCCTGGGCGTTTGGCTGAACGCCGCCGACAGCCTGGTCACCGCCACGATCATGCCCAGCGTCGGGGCGGATCTCGGCGGCTACGCCTACTTCGCCTGGGCGACAGCGGGCTTCCTGGTGGGGGCGATCCTGGCTGGCGCCAGTTCCGGTCGCCTCTCCGAGCTGTTCGGCCTGCGCAGCGCCACCGCCGTGGCGGGGATGATCATGGCCGTGGGCTGCCTGATCAGCGCCGCCGCACCGAACGTCGGCCTGTTCCTGGCCGGGCGGCTGCTGCAGGGGCTGGGCTCGGGCTGGATCTCGGGCTTCGCCATGGTGGCCATCGCCTTCCTGTTCCCCGAGCGCCACCTCCCCAAGGTGTTCGCCAGCGTGACCTTCATCTGGGGCGTCGCCACCCTGCTGGGCCCCCTGTTCGGCGGCGTGGTGGTGGAGAGCGGGAACTGGCGCGACGTGTTCTGGCTGTTCGCGGCCCAGGCGGGGCTGTTCAGCCTGGCCGCGCCGCTCCTGCTGGGGCGCGCGGTGCGCGGCGACGGCGGGCCGGGCATCCCCTGGGCCCAGCTCGGCATCCTGGGCGTTGGCGTGGGCGCGATCGCCGTGGCCGACGTGCTGACGCAGCCTGGGCCGTCCATCGGCCTGGTGTCGGCCGGCCTGGCGATCCTGGCGCTGGTGGTCTGGATCGACCCGAAGATGCGCATCCGCCTGCTGCCGCACCGGGCCGGCGACCTCTCCACCGTCTGTGGCTCGGGCTATTTCGCCATGTTCGCGCTGACGGCCGCCACCATGGGCTTCGCCATCTACGGTCCGCCGATCCTGCAGCAACTGCGCGGCTTCACGCCGCTGTGGGCCGGGTATGCGATCGGGGCGGAGTCGCTGGCCTGGACGGTCGCGGCCATGGCGGTGGCCAACGCCACCGGGGTCTGGGACGCCCGCTGGATCCGCTTCGGGACGCTGTGCCTGATCGCCAGCCTGGCGATCCTGACGGTCACCATGGCCGACGGGCCGCTGGCCTGGGTGCTGACCGGTGGGGCGCTGATGGGGGCGGCGTTCGGCTTCTCCTGGGCCTTCATGAGCCGCCGGTTGCTGGCCGCGCTGAGCGACGAGGACCGGGCCATCGGCTCCTCGGCCATCACCGCGGTGCGCCAGACCGGGGCGGCGGCCGGCGCGGCGATCTCGGGCGTCGCCGCGAACCTCGCCGGCTTCTCAGCGGGCCTCACAGACGCCAGCGCCCGGGCCGCCTCGGTCTGGGTGTTCGCCGCGGTGATCCCGCTGGCCCTGGTCGGGACCTGGGCCGCGTTCCGGCTCACCGGGAGCGCCCAGCGCGCCTGAAACGGCGACGATTCTGAACGAGCTTCACCGTAGGCAGGCTTGAAGCTTCGCCCCGGCGCAGCGTTAATGCTGCTTGATGGATCCGCCCCTTCAGCCCCTGGAGGCGACGAGCGGCCGGGAAGAGGTCCTGGGCCGCCTGTCGCTCGCCTTCCTCCTGGACGAGGTCACCGGCGGCATGGCCGGTCTGGAGCCGCTGGAAGCCCTGCTGGTCATGGCGATCAACCAGGCCAACATCATCCCGCTCACCCGCGATCCCGCCGCCCGCGCCCGCTACGGCCAGCTAGATGCGCCGGCGCTGGACACCGAGCGGCGGCCGGTCAGCATCAATGCGGTGGCCGGATCGCTGGGCCTGCCGTTCGAGACAGCGCGGCGGCGGATCAAGCGGCTGGTGGAGGCGGGGGCCTGCGTGGCCACCCGCGACGGCGTGGTCGTGCCGGCGGCCTTCCTGGTCTCGCCGGCCTATCTGCAGTCCGTGCTGGCCGCGCACGACCGCCTGCGCCGGTTCTATCTCGACCTCAAGGCCGCGGGCCTGGCCGAGGGCCTGCCGCCGCCGAACTATTCCCTCGAGGGCAGCATCCCGGTGCGCGCCGCGGCGCGGCTGCTCTCGGACTACATCCTGCGCACCTCCGAGGGCCTGATGCGCGAGGCCGGCAATGTGATCTCGGCGCTGGTCTTCGTGGCCCTGCTGGACGGCGCGGCCAAGCGCGCCGCGGGAGCGCCGGACGCGCGGCCGACGCAGTCGCTGACGGCGCTTTCCAGCCAGCTCAGCCTCGCCCCGGAGACGGTGCGCCGCCACGTGGGCCAGCTGCTGGAGCGGGGTCGCTGCGTGCGCACGGCCACCGGCGTGACGCTCGCGCCGGAGATGCTGGCCGAACCCGGCGTGCGCCAGCTGTTCGCCGACAACGCCATCAACGTCCACCGCCTGCTGGCGGGCCTGGCCGAGCGCGGCGTGATCCTGGCCTGGGAGACCGGCGGCGCGCTGGACGGCCGCGAGATCGCCTGACGCGACTCGCGCCTAGAGCTGGTCCAGCCCGTAGGCGGCGTGCAGGGCGCGCACCGCCAGCTCCGTATAGGCCGCGTCGATCAGCACGCTGATCTTGATCTCCGACGTCGAGATCACCTGGATGTTCACGCCCTTGGCGGCCAGGGCCTCGAACATGCTCTTGGCGACGCCGGTGTGGCTGCGCATGCCGACGCCGATCACCGAGACCTTGGCCACGTCCTCATCGACGCGCACGTCCTCGAAGCCGATCTTCGCCTGCGCGCCACGGATGATCTCCACCGCGCGCTGGGCGTCGCGCTTGCCGACGGTGAACTCCATGTTGGCGGTGTCGGCGGTGCGCGCGTGGCTCTGGACGATCATGTCCACGTTCACGTTCGCATCGGCCAGGGCGCCGAAGACGTTGGACGACACGCCCGGGTGGTCGGGCAGGCCGAAGAGGCTGATCTTCGCCTCGTCGCGGCTGTAGGCGACGCCGCTCACGATCCGCTTCTCCACGATCTCCTCCTCGTCGCACACGATGGTGCCCTGACCTGGCGCTTCGCCCGGTTCCACGAAACTTGAAAGCACCCGGACCGGCACGCCATAGGCCATGGCGAGCTCGACCGAGCGGGTCTGCAGCACCTTGGCGCCCAGGGACGCCATCTCCAGCATCTCCTCGTAGGAGATCTTGGCCAGCTTGCGGGCCTTGGATTCGATCCGGGGGTCGGTGGTGTAGACCCCGTCCACGTCGGTGTAGATGTCGCAGGGCGCATTCAGCGCCGCGGCGATGGCCACCGCCGAGGTGTCCGAGCCGCCGCGGCCCAGAGTGGCGATGCGCCCGTCGCGGGTCACGCCCTGGAAGCCGGCGATCACCGCCACCTCGCCCGCGTCCATGGCGGCGCCCAGTTTCTCGGGCGGGATGTCGTCGATGCGCGAGCGGCCGTGGGCGTCGTCGGCGATGATCGGGATCTGCCAGCCCATCCAGGAGCGGGCGGCCACGCCCATGTTGCGCAGGGTCATGGCCAGCAGGCCGGCGGTCACCTGCTCGCCGGAGGCCACCACCACGTCATATTCGTCGTCGGAGGCCGGCAGGCCTTGCGCCGCGGCGCCGGCGCCGTCGGTCCAGGCCACCAGCTCATTGGTCTTGCCGGCCATGGCCGAGACCACCACCGCCACCTTGTGACCGGCGGCGACCTCGGCGGCCACCAGCCGGCCCACCCGGCGGATGCGCTCCAGGTCGGCCACGGACGTGCCACCGAATTTCATGACCAGGCGGGACATGTGAGGGCAGGGGTTCCGTTTGCTGCGCCGCCGAAAAGGGCTGCGCCTTCTAGCGAGGCGCAGGCCGCACGGCAACGCCTAGAATCTTGCGTATTCGCCGCAGCTTGCGTGCAGGTTGAGGCAAGCTTTGCCCCTGCCGCTGGCGACGCCTTCCGCCGCTGGCCAGTCAGCGTTCCCATGACGCGCGATCCGCCCTAGAACGCCCGCCATGGCCGTTTCCTCCATCGATCCCGCCGAGGTCGAGCGCTTCTCGCGAATCGCCGCGGAGTGGTGGGACCCGAAGGGCAAGTTCGCCCCGCTGCACAAGTTCAACCCGGTGCGCCTGGCCTTCATCCGCGACCAGGCGCTCTACCGCTTCGGCCGCGACGGCGCCCAGCGGCGCCCGTTCGAGGGCCTGCGCCTGCTGGACATCGGCTGCGGCGGCGGCCTGCTCAGCGAGCCCATGACGCGCCTGGGCTTTGCGGTGACCGGCGTCGACGCCTCCGAGCGCAACATCGCCACCGCCGCCACGCACGCGGCTGCCCAGGGCCTGTCCATCGACTACCGGGCCTCCACCGCCGAGGCCCTGGTCGAGGCCGGCGAGCCGCCGTTCGACGTGATCCTCAACATGGAGGTGATCGAGCACGTGGCCGACCCGGGCGACTACCTGCGCACCTGCGCCGGCCTCCTGAAGCCGGGCGGCCTGATGATCGTCGCCACCCTGAACCGCACCCTGAAGGCCCTGGCCCTGGCCAAGGTCGGCGCGGAATATGTCCTGCGCTGGCTGCCGGCCGGCACCCACGACTGGACGAAGTTCCTGAAGCCCGACCAGATCCGCGACTTCCTGGCGCAAGAACCCGTCGTTGTGGACGGCCCGTTCGGCGTCGTATTCAACCCGCTCACCGGCCGATGGACGGAATCGACCGACACGGACGTGAACTACATGATGACGGTGGTGCGCGACGCGGCCTAAGGGGCGCCGGCCGCTGGGGGCGGATGGGAGATTGGATGCCTTCGCTACGCGTGCTGGGTCACGCGTTCCGCGCCTGGCGGCGGAACAAGACCTGGGCCAAGCATGAGCCCGAGACGCCGTACATCGCCGACCTGCTCTCGGGCGCGCCGGTGTGCCTGCACGTGGGCGCCAGCGACGGCCGCCATTCCTATGTGATGACCCAGGTGGCGCCCAAGGCGCGAATCTGGGCCTTCGAGCCCTCGGCCTTCGCCTTCGAGGTGCTGCGCACCTGCATGGCCTGGCATGGCCTCACCAAGCAGGTGACGCCGATCCACGCGGCGGTGGCCGACAAGCCGGGCGAACTCCTGCTGGTCACCCCGAAGAAGACCTCCGGCCGCATGGGCCGCGCCTACGCCTATGTCGCCGAGACCCGACCCAACGGCGCCGCCCGCCCGGACCTTGAGGACACCGGGATGGAGGTCCAGCCCACGCCCGTGGTCACCCTGGACGCCTTCTGCGCCGAGCGCGGCGTCGAGCGGGTGGACTTCATCCGCATGGACATCGAGGGCGCCGAGCTGAAGGCCCTGACCGGGGCGCTCACCATCCTCGACCGCGACCGCCCGCACGTCCTGCTCGAGATCCACCCGGACATGCTGCAGGCCCGCTTCGGCGCTTCCGGCGAGGCGGTGCTGGAGCTGTTCCGGACCCTCGGCTACCGCATGTTCGCCCTCAACGGCGACCGGCTGGAGGAGCGCACGACCCTGGTCGAGGGCCTGCCGTGGAAGGACTATTTCTTCATCCACCCGACCCGCGCCGCGCGCCTGCCGGATGGCGTCTTCAAGGCGCGGATGGCGGCGTGAGCCCGGAGCTGGACGGCCTTTGGCTGTTCGACGGGGTCTGCAACTTCTGCTCCGGCTCGGTGCGGATCGCCCTGCGCCTGGACCGCCGGGGTGTGCTGCGCTTCACGCCGCTGCAGTCGCCGTTCGGCCAGGCCATCGCCCGGCGCTACGGCCTGGACCTGCAGAACCCGGCCAGCTTCCTCTATTTCGACCGCGGGCGGGCGCTGGAGTCGTCCGATGCGGTGCTGGCGCTGGCGCGGCGGCTGGGGCCGCCGTGGTCGGCCTTGGCGATGCTCCGGATCGTGCCGAAGCGGTGGCGGGACGGCGCCTACGGCCTGTTGGCGCGCAACCGCTACCGGCTGTTGGGCAAGCGTGACGCCTGCATGGTTCCGACGCCGGCGCAGCGGGCGCGCTTCGTCCTGGATCCGCCCCCGGACTGGACGCCGGACTGGGCATGAGCCGCCGCATCGTCCTGGTGGGCGCCACCGGCGCGTTCGGGGCGCGGCTGGCCCGGATGATCGCGTCGTGGGACGGGGTGGAGCTGGTGCTCGCGGCGCGCCGCATTCAGCCGCTCCAGGCGATGGCGGCGAGCCTGCCCGGCCCGCCAGAGGTCGCCGTCTTCGACCGCGAGGCGCCGGACCTCAGCGCGCTGCGCCCCTGGGCGGTGGTTGATGTCGCCGGGTCGTTCCAGGCGAGCGACCTGCGCCTGGCCCGCGCGGCCATCGCCGCCGGCGCGCACTATGTGGACATCGCCGACGGCCGCGATTTCGTGGCGACCTTCCCGGCCGCGCTGGATTGCGCCGCACGCGCAGCGGGGGTGCTGGCGGTCACCGGGGCGAGTTCGACCCCGGCGCTCTCCAATGCCGTCCTGGAGGCGATCACCGCCGGCTGGTCGGCGGTCGACGAGGTGCAGGTGGCCATCTCGCCCGGCGCGCGGGCGCCGCGCGGGCGCTCGGTGGTGCGGGCGATCCTCTCCTATGTCGGACGGCCGGTGCGCGTGTTCACGGGCGGCGCCTGGACCGTGTGGCCGGGCTGGAGCGGCCTGCGGCGCATCTACATCCCGCGGCTCGGGCGGCGGTCGGTGGCGCTGTGCGAGACCCCGGACCTCGACCTGATCCCGCAGCGGTTCGCCGTCCGGCGCGAGGCCCTGTTCCTGGCCGGGCTGGAGCAGGGGCCCCTGAACCTCGGCTTGTGGCTGCTGGGCGGCCTGGTGCGCCTGCGGCTGCTGCGGGACCTCACGCCCCTCGCCGAGCCCCTGCGCGCCGCCGCGGGCCTGGTCGCCGGCCTGGGCTCGGACCGGGGTGGCATGGTGGTTCTCGCGCGCGGCCGGGACGGGCAGGGGCGGGCCCGGCGCGCGCGCTGGTCGCTGGCGGCGGCGGCCAAACCGGGGACCCGACACGCCGGTGGCGGCGGCTGCGGCGGTGCTGCGCGGGCTGCTGGCGGGCGAGATCGCGGCGCGCGGCGCCTGCGCCTGCGTGGGCCTCCTGCGGCTGGACCAGATCGCGCGCGAGTTGGTGGGGCCCGCCTTCGCCACCGAGACCCTGAGCGTGGCCGAGGATGAAACGGTCCTCTTCCGCCGCGCGCTGGGGGAGGCCTTCGACCGCCTGCCGCCCGAGCTGCGCCGGATCCATGGCGCGCAAGGCCGCGCGACCTACGAGGGTCGGGGGCGGGCCCGTGGTTCGCGCACCGTCCCGGTGGCGCTGGTGCGCCGGCTGCTGGGCCTGCCGCAGCCCGGCGCCTATCCGCAGCTGCGGGTGACGGTGGCGCCGGGCGGCCGTGGCGAGACCTGGACGCGGGCGTTCGGCGACAGCGCCTTCGCCTCCCGCCTCGGCGCCGGCCGCGAGATGGGGCAGTTCGAGGAACGGTTCGGGCCGCTCGGCTTCACCTTCGAGGCTGAGCCGCGGCTGGCCGGCTTCAGCTGGCGGTTCGTGGGCTGGCGCCTCGGCGCGCTGCCACTGCCCCTCGGCCTCGCGCCGCGCCTCCGGGCCCGCGCCTTCGAACGGGACGGGACCTACCGGTTCAGCGTCGCGGCGGCCCACCCGTGGCTGGGCCTGCTCTTCGCCTACGCCGGGCGCCTGCGCTGATCCGCCCTGGGGCGGATCTGACATGATTGATGTTCACAATGCCCCGGCCGCGCGTAATAGTCGTCCTGCTGGTGAGGTGACGGGCGCCGGCGAGTCATGTTGAGTTAGCGCCCGAGACGCCACAGATGCCGCAAGTCGATCTCTCTACCCTGGGCGGGCAGGAGCTTCGCCGACTGCTCGACTCCAGCCGCCGCCGCGGGCAGGCGGCGCTGTCGTATCAGATCCTCCAGGAAATGGCCGCGCGCCGCGAGCAGCGCGAACATCGCACCGGGCCGAGCCTGTTCGCCGCGTCGCGGCGCGGGGGCGAGCCGCGGGTGATCGCCCTGGACCTGGGCGACCCGGTGGCGGTGGACGAGGATGAAGCGCCGCCGGAGCTGCACGCGGCCGAGCCGGCCGCCCCGGAGGCGTCCTGGGACGAGCCGGCGGTGGAGACCGAAGCCGAGGTCGACGCAGAGCCGCCGCTGACGCTGGAGCCCGTGGCGGGGCCAGCCCGCAAGGCCAAGCCCCCCCGCGAGCCGCGCCCGGTCCGAGCGCCCAAGCCCAAGCCCGAGCGCGCGGCGCCTTCGGACCGGACGCCGCGGCGCTCGCGCTGGGCCGCCGCGGGCTTCATCGCGGGCGTCGCCGTCGGCGTCGTCGTCGGACTGGGTGTCAGCCAGGAGGTCTGGCCGACGCCGTCTCCGGCCCCCGCGCCGCTGCCGGTCGCCACCGCCCTGCCGCCATCGATGCCTGTGGCCGCGGTGACGACGCCCACGCCGATCCCCGAGGCCGCGCCCGAACTCCCGGCGCCGCCGCCGCCTCCGACCGCGGCCGAGATGGCGGCGGAAACCGCGCCTGCCGCGGCGCCCGCGCCGCCTGTCGCAGCCCAGCCTGCGCCGGCCCCGGAGGCTCCCGTGGCGGAGCCTGCCCCGACGGCTGCGACCGCCGGCGACTGCGCCGCGGCGACGACCCCGGCCGACCGGACGATCTGCCAGGATCCGCGTCTGCAGCGCCTGCAGCGCGAGCTGCGCCAGGCCTACGCCCGCGCTCTGGACGCCCATGAGGACCGCGCGCTCCTGCGCGAGCACCAGTTGGCCTGGCGCGATGGGCGCAACGAGGTCTCCGACCCCGACCGCCTGGCCCAGCTCTACGAGGAGCGCATCCACAAGCTGGACGCGGCCACGGCCGAGGCCCGCCGCCTGCGCTGAGGCGGGTCCGCCGCCGCAGCTAGTAGGCCGAGCCGTCCTTGTGCACGAACCGCCCGTCGGCGGCGGCGCTCATCATGTCGATGTCGGAGCAGGTGGTGAGGTCGTGCGGATCGCGCGAGCCGACCTCGAGATAGACCGCCGTCGTGTTCGAGCGGTTGATCATGTGGTGACCGTTTCCGGACCCCTTGGGGAAGGCGGCGGCGTCTCCGGCCCGCAGCACCGTCTCGCCACCGTCCTCGACCAGGACGAGCTCGCCGGCCAGCACATAGACGAACTCGTCCTCGTGGCTGTGCCAGTGGCGCTGGCTGGACCAGCCGCCCGGCGGCAGGCGCATCAGGTTGACGCCGAAGTCCTGGAGCCCGGCCGCGTTCCCCAGCCGCTGGCGCACCCGCTCGGCGCAGGGCGCGTCGAACGGCGGGGGGTAGCCGCAGCCGCGGTGTTCCGGCACGGCGGCGATGTCGATCTTCGGCATGGCGGTCTCCCGGCTGCGCAAAGGCTAAGCACGCCAGCGGCGATGCGCTAGCCTTGGCCCCACGACGAGAGGATACCCGCCCCGATGCTCGCCCTCATGATGGACCGCCCGCTGACCCTGCCGTCGATCCTGGAGCACGCGGCCCGCTACCATGGCGAGCGCGAGGTGGTGAGCCGCAGTGTCGAGGGGCCGATCCACCGCTACGGCTATGCCGATGCGCTCAGCCGGGTGAAGAAGATGGCCAAGGCCCTGCTGGCCCTGGGCGTGAAGCCGGGGGACCGGGTGGCGACCCTGGCCTGGAGCACCCACCGCCACTTCGAGCTCTATTTCGCGGTCACCGGGATCGGCGCGGTGCTGCACACCATCAACCCGCGCCTGCACGACGACCAGATCGTCTGGGTGGCGCGACACGCCGAGGACAGCGTCCTCTTCTTCGACATCACCTTCTCCGAACAGGTGGCGCAGCTGGCCCCGCGCATCGCCTCGGTGAAGACCCTGGTGGCCATGACCGACCGGCGCCACGCACCCGACGGCGTGCTGGTCTACGAGGACCTCATCGCCGCCGAGACCGACGACTTCGACTGGCCGGAGCTGGACGAGCGGCAGGCCTCGGGCCTCTGCTACACCTCCGGCACCACGGGCAATCCGAAGGGGGTGCTCTACGGCCACCGCTCGACGGTGCTGCACGCCCTGGCCCTGGCCCTGCCCGACGCCTTCGACCTCTCGGCCCGCGACGTGGTGCTGCCCTGCGCCCAGATGTACCACGCCAACGCCTGGTGCACGCCCTACGCCGCCCCGCTGGTGGGCGCCAAGCTGGTGCTGCCGGGCCGCCAGCTGGACGGGCCCGCGGTGTGCGAGCTGATCGAGAAGGAAGAGGTGAGCTTCCTCCTGGGCGTGCCGACCATCTGGGTGGGCGTGGCGGACCACCTGGACCAGACCGGCGGGACGCTGACCTCCGTGCGCACGATCGCCATCGGCGGCTCGGCGCCGACGGCGGCGCTGATCTCGCGCATCGAACAGCGCCTGGGCGGCCAGGTGCGCCAGATCTGGGGCATGACCGAGACCTCGCCCCTGGGCGTGATCAACACGCCGCTGCCCGCCCACGGCGGCGAGACCGAAGGCGAGACCCTGCAACGCAAGCTGAAGCAGGGTCGCGGCCTCTGGGGCGTGGAGCTGCGCATCCTCGGCGAGGACGGCCGCGAGCTGCCGCGCGACGGCAGGAGCTCGGGCGCGCTGCAGGTGCGCGGGCCCTGGGTCAGCTCGGCCTATTTCAAGCAGGACGGGGCCGCCGCCTTCACCGACGATGGCTGGTTCGACACCGGCGACATCGCCACGATCGACGCGGAGGGCTACCTGCGCCTGACCGACCGCGCCAAGGACGTGATCAAGTCGGGCGGCGAATGGATCTCCACCCTGGACCTGGAGGACGCGGTCTGCTCGCACCCGGCGGTCGCCATGGCGGCGGCGATCGGGGTGCCGCACCCGAAGTGGGACGAGCGGCCCCTGTTGCTGGTGACCCTGCGCCCGGGCCGTACGGCCGAGCCGGAGGCGCTCAAGGCGCATGTGGCCGAACGGGTGGCCAAGTGGTGGACGCCGGACGAGGTCCGCATCGTCGACGAACTGCCGCTGGGGCCTACCGGAAAGGTTCTGAAACGAGAGTTGCGCGAGAAGCTCGCCATTTCTGCAACAGCATCACAGTCATGACCAAAAGCTAACAGAACCCCGCCTTGAACGGTGCGTTAGTGCCTCCACGTCATGATGTAAGAGACTGGAGTTGCGCACGTGCCAAGGAAGCGGCCCAAGGGCCTACTGGCGATGGGTTGGGCGGCCGTCGAGGCGGCGGTCCACGGCCGGTCCGAGCATGTGCCGACAGAGGCGCGGTTCCCCGAAAATGTGGTGCGGCGCACCAGCTTCATGGCGGGTGGCGGCCACGGCTGGCGCATCTCGGCGCTGGAGACCCCGCGCGCGACGCCGGCCCCGTGGAAGATCGTGGTGATCACCGGAGCGCCGTCCTGGGCCGAATACTGGGCCGAGACCCTCAGCGAGCTGCCGCCGGACCGCGAGATGATCGTGGTGGACCGGCCGGGCTATGCGGGCTCCGAGCCGCTGCATCCTGTCACCGACATCCGCGTGCAGGCCGAGGCCCTGGCCCCGGTGCTGAACGCCGCGCCGCGCCAGAAGGTGCTGCTGGTGGGCCAGAGCTATGGCGCGGCCATCGCCTCGATCATGGCCGACCAGAACCCCGGCAAGGTGGCGGGCCTGGTGCTGCTCTCCGGCTTCTTCGGCGAGGCGGGCCCCACCGCCAAGTGGCTGCTGGACGTGGGCTCGCGGGCCTTGAAGGTGATCCCGCGCGACCTGCGCCATGCGGTGATCGAGGTCACCGGCCAGAAGCCCCAGCTGCGCCACGCCAAGCGCGCCCTGGCCCGGCTGAACATCCCGATCCACATGATCCACGGCGACCAGGACGACTTCGCGCCCCTGGAGGCGGCCGAGCAACTGGCCGCCGAGACGGTTACCCGCCGGCCGATCCGCGTGGTGCGCACCGAGGGCGCCAACCACTTCCTGAACGACGGGCCCGTCGAGGTGCTGCTGAACGCCCTGGAGAGCTGCATCCCGCGGCACGAGCCGGCCTGGACCTTCCGCTGGCCCAAGCTGCCGCAGCTGTGGGCCCCGAAGCTGCCGAAGGCCGCGCCGTCGAACCCGCCCGCGGCGGCGTAGCGGACCCCAGCTAGATCGACTGCGGCAGGAAGAATCCGGTCGCGCCGGCGAAGCCCAGGACCACCAGCCACGGCGGCGCCTTGGCGATCTGCAGGAAGATGAAGGCGGCCGCCACCAGGGCCCAGTCGGCCCGGCGGTGGACGGCGGTCATCAGCACCGGGTCCCACAGCGCCGCGGCCAGCACGCCCACGACGGTTGCGCCGACGCCGGCCACCAGGCCCCGCGCCCAGCCCTCCCGCTTCAGCTGGTCCCAGAACGGCAGCACGCCGATCACCAGCAGCAGGCTGGGCAGGAAGATCGCGAACAGGGCGATCAGCCCGCCCGTCACCCCCATGGGCCCGTAGGACTGGGTCGCGCCCACATAGGCCGAGACGCTGAACAGCGGCCCGGGCAAGGCCTGCACGAACCCATAGCCGGCCAGGAAGGTATCCTGGTCCAGCCAGCCGCGGGCCACCACTTCACGCTCCATCAGCGGCAGCACCACATGGCCGCCGCCGAACACCAGGGCGCCGATCCGGTAGAACACGCTAGCCAGGCCCAGGCCCGGATTGCGCAGCCATCCGGCCAGGAAGGGCAGGGCGACCAGCAGCGCCGCGAAGAGGCCGAGGGCGATCAGGGCGCTGTCGCGGTCGACGGTGGGCGCGGCGTCCGCCGTGTCGGACGGGGGCGAGGGCTCCTCGCGCAGCAGCGCCAGGCCGAACGCGCCGCCCACCGCCAGCGCCGCCACCTGGGCCGCCGCGGAGTCGCGCACGAGGAAGAGGCCGGCCGCCGCGCCGATGGCGATGCCGGCCCGGATCGGCCCGCGCGCCAAGGTGCGGGCCATCTGCACCACCGCCTGGGCCACCACGGCCGCGGCCGCCACCTGCAGCCCGTGCATCCAGCCGTCGCCGATCAGGCCGCGCAGGCCCGGCGCGAACTCCGCGAAGGCCAGCATCGCCACCGCGGCCGGCAGGGTGAAGCCGGCGAACGCCGCCAGGGCGCCGGCCAGGCCCGCCTGCCGCAGGCCGATGGCCATGCCCATCTGGCTGGACGCCGGCCCCGGCAGGAAGTGGCACAGCGCCAAGAGGTCGGCGAAGGCGGCCTCGGAGATCCAGCCGCGCCGCTCCACGAACTCGCGCCGGAAGTAGCCGATGTGCGCCACCGGCCCGCCGAACGCTGTCAGCCCCTGCTTCAGGAACGCGAAGAACACGTCCAGCGGCGTGACGGCCTTGGCGACGGGGGCGGCGTCCATGGCCCCTAGATGAAAGCCCGTTGCGGCCTTGTCGAGGCGCGATGCGATTTGCGGCGGATAGGGGCTTCCCACGCCCATCTGAACGACGATAAGTCTCTTGCCAAATCCAACGAGGAACAGGGGAAGACGCGATGAAGGCTGCTGTGCTGCGTGAGGTGGGCAAGCCGCTTCTGATCGAGGATGTGCAGATCTCCAAGCCGGGCCCGCACGAGGTGCTGATCCGCACCGCCGCCGCCGGCGTCTGCCACTCCGACCTGCACTTCGTGGAGGGCAAGTATCCCCACCCGCTGCCGGCCGTGCTGGGCCACGAGAGCGCCGGCGTCGTCGAGGCGATCGGGTCCGAGGTGCGCACGGTGAAGGTGGGCGACCATGTGATCACCTGCCTGTCGGCCTTCTGCGGCCACTGCGAGCACTGCCTGACCGGTCACATGAGCCTGTGCGTGTCGCCCGACACCAAGCGCGGCCCGGACGCCGAACCGCGGATCACCTCGGCCAAGGGGCCGATGGTGCAGTACCTGAACCTCTCCAGCTTCGCCGAGCAGATGCTGATCCACGAGCACGCGTGCGTGGCCATCCGCAAGGACATGCCGCTGGACCGCGCCGCCCTGATCGGCTGCGGCGTGATGACCGGCGTCGGCGCGGTGATCCACACCTCCAACGTGCGGCCGGGCGACAGCGTGGCCGTGATCGGCTGCGGCGGCGTGGGTCTGGCGGCGATCAACGGCGCGGCCATGGCCGGCGCCGGGCGGATCATCGCCATCGACATGGCGGCCGGTAAGGAGAACCTCGCCAAGTCCATGGGGGCCACCGACTTCCTGCTGGGCGGCGACGACGTGGTGAAGCAGGTCATGGACCTGACCTCCGGCGGCGTGCAGCACAGCTTTGAGGCGATCGGCCTGGCCAAGACGGCCGAGCAGGCCTTCAACATGCTGCGCCGCGGCGGCACGGCCAATGTGATCGGCATGATCCCGGTGGGCCAGACCATCAGCCTGATGGGCGCGGCCTTCCTGGGCGAAAAGCGTATCCAGGGCTCGCTGATGGGTTCCAACCGCTTCCCGGTGGACATGCCCCGGCTGGTCGACGCCTACATGGCCGGCAAGCTGCACCTGGACGACATGGTCTCGCGCCGCATCAAGCTGGAGCAGGTCAACGAGGCGTTCGAGGAGATGAAGACCGGCGCGGTCGCCCGCTCGGTGATCGTCTTCGACGCGTAAGGTTCGCCAGGCCGCGGTCCCCCCTTCCCACCGCGTGGGAAGGGAAGGGCTAGTTCAGGACAGCCCGCACTTCGCGGAGCGGGTCGTCCTCGATCCGGCTCTCCAGGTCGAACATCTTCGTCGTCCGGTGGGTCGGCTCGTAGGCGGGCCAGCCTGGATCGCCGGTGCGGGCGAAGGCCAGCCAGGCCTCGCTCATCTGGTCGGCCACCTTCTGGGGCTCGTCGCCGCGGCCGACGAAGTTGCGGGCTTTCTCGACATTGTCGAAGACCAGCGGGATCTCGACCGCGTGCGGGCTGCGCAGCCGGCCCTTCGCCACCGGTGTCTCCCAGGTCAGCATGTACATATAGGCCGGGGCGGCCCCCAGCGCGGCCTTGCGCTCGGCCAGGCGGACCGAGCCGATCCACATGCCGGCGGCGGTCTGGCAGGCGGCGCCGAGGTGGGTGGGCGAATAGTCGGGGTAGGCCTCGCGCAAGGCGGCCAGCAGCGCCTCGGCCTTCTCCCCCGCCGCGTCCCGCGCCAGCTTCGCCACGTCCTCGTCCGTGAAGTGGCCGAACCGCGGGTGGCCCAGCAGGAAGAGTGTGGTCTCGTCCTTGTTGGTGCCGATCAGCACGGGCACGTCGGCGTTCAGCGCCGCGGCGTCGGGCTCGAACGGATCGCGGGGGATCGCGACGCCGTCCCGCACGGGGGTGTAGAGGCGCATGATCTCGCCCGGCACGGCGACGCTGGCCTTCGACAGCACCGCGGTGGGCACGGCGGCCAGGGCCTCGGGGGTCGTGACGCCCAGGGCCTCAAGCAACGCCCGGGTGGTCTTCGCCGCCGCCTCAGGGGGTTTGGCCGTGAGGCCGGGGCCGCTCTGGATCGCCGCCTTGTGGAAGAGGCCGCGGGCGGACGGCATGGCCAGCAAGAGGCTGACCTTCCAGCCGCCGCCGCTCTCGCCGAAGATGGTGACGTTGTCCGGGTCGCCGCCGAACGCCTCGATATTGTCGCGCACCCACTCGAGCGCCTGGACGATGTCCAGCATGCCGGCGACGCCCGACTGGGCGTAGTCCGGCCCGAAGGCCTCCGCCAGGTGCAGGTAGCCGAAGACGTTCAGGCGGTGGTTGACGGTCACGGTGACCACCTCGCCGCGGCGGGCGAGGGCGCCGCCGTCGTACATGGCCGCGCCGCCGGAGCCGTTGGCGAAGCCGCCGCCGTGCAGCCAGACCATGACCGGCCGCCGGGCCGGGTCCAATCCGGGCGTCCAGACGTTCAGGAAGAGGCAGTCCTCCGAGCAGTCGGGCTCCCCAGGAGCGGGCGGATCGCCGACCGAGGAACCGCGCTCCCCCGGGCCCAGGCCCGACTGGATCGCCGGCGCGCCATAGGCGACGGCGTCAGCGGGCGCGGTCCAGGGCTCTGGCGGACGCGGCGGCTTGAAGCGCTCGAGCCCGGTCGGCGGGGCGCCATAGCGCAGGCCCTTGAACACCTGCAGGCCGTCCTCGCGGTAACCGCGGACGGGACCGTTGGATGTGCTGACCGGGTCGGTGCGCATCAGGGGCGCGAGGGCGAGATCGTCCGCCATGCCGGGATCCTCCAAGATCGCGGGCGTCTGGCGCGCCCGTCCGGCCGGCATCTTGGCGCCGCCAGGCCGTACCGCAAATCCGAATTCGACGGCCCGCGCTCAGGCGGCGGATTTGGGCCGCATCACCAGCCAGGGCGTGGGCGAATAGCGCCACTCCCAGACCGCCAGCAGCTGGTCCAGGTGCGACAGCTCCTGCAGCCACCAGGGGATCTGCAGGTCTTTCGGCTGCTGTTCGACCCTGACGATGTCGTGGGTCGCCGCAAATCGGCTTCGTACGGTCTCCAGGGCGCCCGTCCGCAGGCCGTCGTGGGTCTCGACGATGATGTCCATGTAGGCGAGCGCCGGCGCGCGATCGGGCTGCAGGATGTCGACCTCGGCGCCCTCGGCGTCCACCAGCACCAGGGTCCGGCGCCCCGCATAGGCCTGGAAGTCCTCAGGCTGCATCTCGCCGCCGACAACCACCCGCGCGCTGACGCCATTGCGCGCCGCCAATTCGGCGCAGGCCACCTGGGCGCTCTCCAGGATGTCGTGGGCATAGACGGTGAGGTTCGGCCAGCGGTGGGCCAGGCCGACCGCGTAGTAGCCCTCGGCGCACCCCACATCGATCACGCAGTCCACCTGCGGGCAGATGGCTTCGAAGTGGGGGTGAAGCTCGGACTCATAGGCGCCCAGCAGGCGGGGCATCAGGGCGCCCTCGATCGGGTGGTCCACATAGGCCATGCCGGCGAACGGGCCCTGCAGGATCTTGGCGCCTTCGCGTGCGACGTAGGTTCGCGCCAGCATGTTCGAGCGCCAGCGGGAGAGGGCGTTGAGCATGTGGAACAGGTCGTCCGCCGACGGCGTCTCGGTCCACCCGTCGATGTGGCCCTTCAGGAAGGCCGCTATCGCCTCGCGCCGGGCGAACTGCGCCATCAGAGCAGGCCCAGCACCAGCTCCGCCGGGCGGCATAGGGCGGCGCCCTTGGGGGTGACCACGATCGGGCGGTTGACCAGGATCGGCTCGATGATCATCGCCGCGATCAGGGCCTCGTCAGAGACCCCGGGCGCCGTCAGGCCCAGCTCTTCCGCGTTGGTGCCGCGCACGCGCAGGATGTCGTGGGCGCCGCAGCCCATCTGCTGCAGCAGGGCCTCGAGCTGGGGCTTGGTCCAGCCCGCCTTCACATATTCGACCACCGTCGGCTCGACCCCCTTTTCGCGCAGGAGGGCCAGGGTGTTCCGAGAGGTGCCACAGCCGGGATTGTGGTAGATCGTCACGCCGCTCATGCCCAACCGGATAACCGGTTCAGCCGCGATCACCAAGCGTAGGCGCGGGTCCCGGCCACGAAGGTGGAATCGGAGTCGTCCCAGGGCATGATGTCCGTCGGCCGCTGGGGCAGGGCGGCCACGTCCCTGGGCCAGTCGTCGAAGGCCGCCACGTAGCGGACGTCCAGACGGCCGGGCCCAGCCGCCTGCAGCGCCAGGGCCAGCGGCCCCTTGGACGCCATCCAGCGCACCCGCACCCACTGGCCGGGCGGCAGGGCGAGGTCGTCCGCCACGCCCGCCACCGCGGTGATCCGTGCAACCGTGCTGGCCCGCAGCTGCAGGTTCAGCACCCGCGCGCCGGGCGGCGCGGCGGCGGTGAGGGCCAGGCCGCCGGCGGCCGTGCGGGCAAGGTCGATGGCCGGCGGCGGGACGGTGACGACCCTGGCGGGCGCGGCCAGCATGGGCTTGCGCCAGGACCAATGGGTGAGGGTGGCCACCTGGCCGCCATCGCCGCGCAGGGCCTGCTCGTCCCAGCCGCTGGAGGTCTCCGGCGGGGAGAAGCGCCAGGCTTTGCCGATATCCTGGTCGACCGTGTAGCCGATGTAGCTGATGTCGGGGTAGCGCGGGCTCCAGGGGTCGGCCGAGCGCACGATCAGGGTCAGCGCCAGGCCCCCGACCAGCAGCCCGATGCCCACGTAGCGCGCGGGGGTCAGGCCCGGCTCCGGCTGGGCCAGGGGCCAGAGGACGAGGCCGGCCGTCACCATCGGCAGGGCGAAGATCGGCACAAGGTCCAGCGCCTCGAAGGCGAAGTGCGAGAGCCCGCCCTGCCAGCCCAGGCTGATGGCGGCCAGCGCCATGAGCACCGAGAAGGCGATCATCCCACGACGCGCGCCCAGCGCCGTCGCCGCCGCGCCCAGGGTCCCGACCAGCAGCGGCCAAGCCACCACATAGGCGGCGCCGGGCGCCAGCGCCTGGAGCAGGACGGTGACGATCAGGCCGAGGAGCAGGGCGCCGGCCCAGGCGCCCTTGCGGCTGGTCTCGCGGCCATAGGCGAAGATGCCGATCGCGGCCGCCAGCACGCCGCAGACCGCGCCGATCATGTCGAACTCGCCGAACGCCGAACAAGCCAGCCCCGCCGCCAGCGGCACCAGGGCCACCCAGCGGCGCTGCTTCTGCGCCAACTCCTCGGCGGAGATCATCAGGAAGCCCAGGGCGATCAGCATCACCGCCCACTCCCAGCGCAGCGACTGGGCCAGCAGGAACCGCTGTTCGAGGTAGCCGAAGGAGGCGCCGGTCAGCCGCCGGGCGAACTCCAGCACCGCCGCCGCGCCCAGGGCGCCGAAGGCCAGCGCGCCCATGCCGCGCAGGATGTCGGCGGCGGGGAACTCGCCGGCCAGCCGCGCACGCCGCACGGCGAAGGCCAGGAGCAGGGCGGCCGCGACGATGATCACCCAGCCCACCCAGGCCGGATAGGCGATCAGCACATCGCCGAAGAGGTTGGAATAGACGAGCAAGGGCGCCCGCGCGGGCAGCTGCGGCGCGAAGGCCGCGGCGCCCGCGGCGGCCAGCACCTGGGTTCCCATGTCCTGCAGCGAGCCGCGGTCGAGGTTCTCCGGCGTGGCGGTGGGGCTGTGGTAGTCGAACTGGCTGCCGATGATGGCGTAGTTCAGTCCCGCGATCCCCGCCTTCAGCGTCTCGGTCAGGTCGGTGTCGTTGGGCATCTTCTCGTAGACCAGCACCGCCAGCGACGAGGACGAGGGCTTGCGCGCCGTCCGCTGGAAGAGGTCGATCAGCCCGCCGTTCTGAGGGCTGGTCTGGAACATCTGGGCGCGGCCGGCCGAGCCGCGGGCCTCCATGTTGAAGACCAGGCCGATGCGGCGCGACAGCGGGTCGCGGCGGAAGAAGGCGTTGGCGCCCAGGAGGCCCGCCTCCTCCCCGTCGGTGATCACCACCATCACGTCGCGGGCCGGGACGCCGCGGGCCTTGATGGCGCGGATGGTCTCCAGGGCGCTGGCCACGCCGATGATGTCGTCCGCGGCGCCTGGCGATCCCGGCACGCTGTCGTAGTGGGCCATCAGGGCGATGGCGGGGGCGTTGCGGTCACGGCCGGGCAGGACGCCGACGATATTCTCCACGGGCGCGGCGATCAGCGAGCCGCGCGCCCGCTTGGACTGCAGGACGCCTACGCCCGGCCGCACCTGCGGATTGAGGCCCAGCAGCAGCATGCGCCCGACGATGGCGTCGCGCACGGCGGCGTTGGCGGGCGAGCCGATCGGGTGGGGCACGGGGCCCATGAAGTTGACGTCGGCGAAGGCGCGCTCACCGGCGAACTCGGTGGCCGGCGTGCTGACCGGCAGGGACTCCGGCAGCTTCTCGTTGGTGAACGCGATCCAGCTGCCTACGACGAGAGCCGCCAGCAGCGCCAGCAATCGCCCCATGCCGTCCCTCCCGTACGCTTTGGGAGGACGCTACCCCGCGTCGCCAAAAACGAAAACGCCCGCCGGGAGGGCGGGCGTCTCGTGAGGTGCGATGCCGCGCCGATCAGGCGGCGACGGCGCCTTCCATCGGGTCGCGCAGCACATAGCCGCGGCCCCAGACGGTCTCGATGTGGTGCTTGCCGTCGGCCGCAGCCGCCAGCTTCTTGCGCAGCTTGCAGATGAAGACGTCGATGATCTTCAGCTCGGGCTCGTCCATGCCGCCGTAGAGGTGGTTCAGGAACATTTCCTTGGTGAGCGTCGTGCCCTTGCGCAGCGAGAGCAGCTCCAGCATCTGGTATTCCTTGCCGGTCAGATGCACGCGGATGCCGTTCACTTCCACGGTCTTGGCGTCAAGGTTGACGACGATGTCGCCGGTCTTGATCACCGACTGGGCGTGGCCCTTGGAACGGCGCACGACAGCGTGGATGCGGGCGACCAGTTCGTCCTTATGGAACGGCTTGGTCATGTAGTCGTCGGCGCCGCCGGAGAAGGTCTTAACCTTCGTCTCGATCTCGGCCGTGCCCGACAGGATCATGATCGGAGTATTGATCTTGCCGACCCGCAGCGTCCGCAGGACGTCCATGCCGCTCATGTCCGGCAGATTCAGGTCCAGGAGGATCAGGTCGTAGTCGTAGATCTTCCCCAGATCCACGCCTTCCTCGCCGAGATCGGTTGTATAGACGTTGAAGCCCTCCGACTTCAGCATCAACTCGATGCTCTGCGCGGTCGCGCTGTCGTCCTCGATCAACAATACGCGCATTCGCCTCTCCTACCCGCGTCCCCAGCAGCCCTGCGAATTCTGGTGAATCCGCCGAACGGATCGGGCGTTAACCTGCCCTACCGTCCTTTAAGACCGGTTAATGGACGCCTCTCCATCGCTCGAATCGTTAATCTGATTTGAGAATCGGACTCAAGCTGAGCCACCCCCTGGTCGAGTCCGCAGGGTGTTGAATCTTTTGTGATTGGACCGCGGCGCCGAAACGGGGGGCGGGAACAGCTTGGCGGGCAAGGGGTTGTGATGGCGACGCCAGGGCCCCGGAGACCGCCATGACCGATCGTCCCGACACCCTCGACCAATACCGCCTGCCGCTGAACCGCGGCCAGATGAAGCAGGCCGGCGCCCTGGCCCCGGCGCTGAAGTACGTGCCGAAAAACCCCTTCATCTGGATCGGCGCCGCCGTCGTGGGGGTGGCGGGCGTGTTGGCCTGGCGCAATCGCGAGAAGATCGCCAACGCCGCTGCGCCAGTGATCGCCGACGCCCGCGCCAAGGGCGAGGCGCTGATCGACCAGGCCAGCGTCAAGGGTCACGAGCTGATCGAGGAGGCCAAGGCCAAGAGCGAGGCGGTGGTCGCCAAGGCCAAGAGCGTGCGTCGAGGCGCCGCGCCGAAAATCCCTCCGGCCGAGGTCCACTAGGCCGGAGTCTTCACCAGCCCTTAAGCCGACGCGCGCGATACCCGCAGCGTAGCTGAGGGGCGTGCGTGAAAAGTCTGGTTGCCGCGGTCGAGCGGCTGGATCCCCTGACGGTGTCGGGCCGCGTGGCCGCGGTGAACGGCTTGCTGATCGAGGCGCGCGGCGGCCTGTCGCGGCTGGCGATCGGCGCCCGCGCCGAAATCGACCGCTTCTCCGACAAGCCGGTGGCCGCCGAGGTGGTGGGCTTCCGCGAAAACCGCGCCCTCCTGATGCCGTTCGGCCCCGTGGAGGGTGTCGCCCCCGGCGCCGAGATTCGCATCCAGCCCCTGGGCTCGGCCGTGCGACCCACCAAGGCCTGGCTCGGCCGCATCGTCGACGCCTTCGGCGAGCCGATCGACGGCAAGGGCCCGTTGCCGCAGGGCATCGTCGGCTATCCGCTGCGCGCCTCGCCGCCGTCGGCCCATGCCCGCGCCCGGGTGGGCGAGCGGCTGGACCTGGGCGTGCGGGCCATGAACGTCTTCACCACCTGCTGCCGCGGCCAGCGCCTGGGCGTCTTCGCCGGCTCCGGCGTCGGCAAGTCGGTGCTGCTCTCGATGCTGGCCAAGAACGCCGACTGCGACGCCGTCGTGGTGGGCCTGATCGGCGAGCGGGGCCGCGAGGTGCGCGAGTTCATCGAGGAGACCCTGGGCGAGGCGGGCCTGAAGCGCGCCATCGTGGTGGTGGCGACCTCCGACGAGCCGGCCCTGAAGCGCCGCCAGGCCGCCTACATGACCATGGCCATCGCCGAGTTCCTGCGCGACCAGGACCTGGAGGTCCTGTGCCTGATGGACTCGGTCACCCGTTTCGCCATGGCCCAGCGCGAGATCGGCCTCGCCGCCGGCGAGCCCCCGACCACCAAGGGCTATACGCCCACCGTCTTCACCGAGCTGCCCAAGCTCCTGGAGCGCGCCGGCCCGGGCCCCGTCCGCCCGGACGGCACCAAGGCGGGGCCGATCACCGGCCTCTTCACCGTGTTGGTGGACGGCGACGACCACAACGAGCCCATCGCCGATGCGGTGCGCGGGATCCTGGACGGCCACATCGTCATGGAGCGGGCCATCGCCGAGCGCGGCCGCTTCCCGGCGATCAACGTCCTGAAGTCCATCAGCCGGACCATGCCGGGCTGCCAGGCGCCGGACGAACGCCAGGTGGTGCGCCAGGCGCGCGAGGCGCTCTCGGCCTACGCCAATATGGAAGAGCTGATCCGCATCGGCGCCTATCGCGCCGGCGCCGATCCGCTGATCGACCGGGCCATCGCCCTGAACCCGGCCGTCGAGGGCTTCCTCAGCCAGGACAAGGACGACGCCACCAGCCTGGAGGCCTCGTTCGCCGGCCTCGCCCAGATCCTGAACGGAGCCGCGTGACATGAGCTGGGCCCAGTCGCTCATCAAGCTTTCCACCTACGAGGCCGAGGTGCTGCAGAAGCGCCTGGCCGAGATCGTCGACCGGCGCGTCGCCTGCGAGCTGCGGCTGGCCATGCTGGAGGCCGAGGGCGAGGCGGAGGCCATGTTCTCCGCCCAGGAGGCCGCCGCGGGCATCTACCGCGCCGGGTTCTTCGAGGGCCTGAAGATCCGCAAGGCCAAGGTGCAGGCCGAGATCGACGTGATCCTGGTGGAGGAGCAGGGCGCGCGCGACGCGCTGGGCGAAGCCTTCGAGACCCAGAAGAAGTACGAGCAGATCGCCGAGAACCTGGCGGTCGAACAGCGCAAGGAACTGGGCCGCCGCGAAAGCGCCGCCCTGGACGAGCTGGGCCTGCGCAAGCGAGCCGGATAGAGACCGCAAGTTCCGCCCCCACAGAGGGAGGAATGGGTTACGCCGCCCGCCGCTCGTTGCCCGGCGTCAGCAGCGCCAGGGCCGCCGCGACCGCGGGTGACGCCGCGTCGGCGCGGCGGTAGGCGATCCCCACCTCCCGCTGCAGGTTGAGATCGGCCAGCGGGCGCAACTCCACCCGGGTGTTCGCCGGCGCGGCGCCCTCGGGAATGACGGTGAGACCGACGCCGGCTTCCACCAGGGCGATCGCCCACTCCTCCGTTGTGGCGACCGCGGCGATCTCGGGCCGAAAGCCGAGGTCGGCGGTCGCCTGGGCGTTCTCGCAGTTGCAGCGCGCCACCATCCGCTGGCCCTTGAGGTCCGCCAGCACCAGCGAGGGCTTGAAACGAAGCTCGTGCTGGGGCGGCAGGGCGACCACGTAGCGCTCGGCCCAGAGCGGCGCGAACGCCTCGTCATCCGCCGCCATTCCGCGGGCGATGATCCGCAGATCGCAGGGTGCGTCCGCCTCGACCAGCGAGAGCTGCAGCTCTCGAGCCAGCGGCTTCAAGAGGTCGAGGGCGCGCGGGATGTCCAGGCTGCGCATCAGGCCGACGCTGACCTGGGCCGCCGGCTCGACCGCGAAGATCGACTTCAGCGCCAGGGCGTCGTCCACCAGGGACCGGGCCCGGACATAGAGCTGCTCCGCCGCCGGGGTTGGGCTGACGCCCTTGCGGTGGCGGGCGAAGAGGACCGCGCCGAGTTCGGCTTCCAGGGCCGCGATGGCGGCGGAGATCGAGGGTTGCGAGATGAAGCAGCGACGGGCGGCCGCCGTGATGCTGCCGGTCTCGAAGACCGCCAGGAAGTAGCGCAGCTCTCGCAGTTCCATAGGCCTCACCTATAGAAGGGGTCAGTGGTCCATATTTTACCTGGGTATGCGGCACGCGCAATGGTCGGGCTTCGAAGGAGAAGACCATGCCCCGATCCCAGAACCTGCTCACCCTGTCGGCGTTGTGCGCCGCCCTCGCCATCGCCGGCTGCGCTGCGCCGCCGGCTGCCGCCCAGCTGGCCCCGCCGGCCGCGCCGCCGGAGCCCCATCCGCCTGCCGGGACGACCCTGACCGCCATCGCCTCGGGCTCCACCCACGCCACGGCTGCGATGGCGTACGAGGGGGGCCGCTCAGACGACATGCGGACCTTCGTCGCCGGCGCCATCCTGGTGCAGCACCCCAAGGGGCGGCTGCTGTTCGATGCGGGCTACGGCCATGACCTGGCCGAGCACTTCAAGACTGCGCCCAAGCTCATGCAGCTGGCGGCCAAGCCCCATCTGGACGAGACGGTCGCCGCCCAGCTCGCGGCCGCGGGCGTTCCAGCCTCGAGCCTGACCGCCGTGGTCCTGACCCACGCCCATTGGGACCATGTGAGCGGGGTGGCGGACCTGCCGGGCGTGCCGGTCTGGGTGAGCGGCGCGGAAATGGGCTTCATCCGCAGCGGCGACAGCGACGCCGAACTCGCGCGGCGGATCGGCCTGGCCGCGTACCACGCCTATGACTTCCCCGATGGGCCCTACCTGGGCTTTGCCCGCAGCTGGGACGTGTTCAAGGACGGCAGCGTGGTGCTTGTGCCCGCGCCGGGCCACACGCCGGGCTCCATCGTCGCCTTCGTCAACACCTCGGACGGCAAGCGCTACGCCCTCATCGGCGACGCCGCCTGGCAGTCCGAAGGTGTCGAGCTACCGGCGCAGAAGCCGCTGCTGACCCGTTTCGTGGACAAGGATCCTGCGGCGACGTGGCAGACGCTGCGGCAGCTTCACGCCGCCAAGCAGACGCTGCCCGATCTGATCGTGGTGCCGGCGCACGATGCGCGGGTGTGGGCCAGGCTGCCGCACCTGGCGCCCGGCGGCTAAGTCGGATCAGCGACCCTGGCGGGTGCGTTCGGCCTCGACGTCCTGGCGCAGGACGGCGAGGTCCTCGCTGATCTTGAAGATGGTCACGTAGAACTCGCAGAAGGCGCGCCACAGCAGGGCCGCGGCGCCGACGCCCAGGACGCCGATCGCCAGCACGCCCAGGGCCAGCAGCACGCCCATGATGGTGCCTTCGCGGATCGCGACGCCAATGGTCGCGCCCAGCACGCCGAAGGCCATGACGCCAATGATGCCGAGTCCAGCCCAGTAGACGAGGTGCACCACGGTCCCGGCGATCAACCGCTCGAAGGTGAGCAGGTCCCAGAGGAACTGTCCGCCCGAACCCTCAGGCCGCTGAAGAGGTCGCCGCATCCGAAATCCGAGACTCAAAATGAGGGTGGGGCCCTCTTCCGGCTCGAACCGCTATCAGCCGGGGCCGCCGGCTGCAACGGCGCAGAATGTCCGCCTAAGCCAGCAGCTTGCCGACGGCGCCGCCGACCAGCCCCGCCACGGCCGACCCCAGCGTGCCGACGAAGAGGATCTGGGCCGCGGTGTCCTTCAAGGCCACGGAAACCGCGATGCCCAGCAGGGCGCAGGCCCCGCCGGCGACCAGGCCCCCGAGCAGGCTGGGCGGCCAGCCGGCGTGCGCCGTGCGCGCGAACCACAGGCCGGCGGCCAGGGAGATCGCCATGCCGCCCACGGCGAAGAGGTTGTCCCGGACGAAGGGCAGGTAGTGGCCCGCGATCACCATGGCGAGTTGGGCTGAGAGGCCGGCGGCCGCGGCGGGCAGGAGGGCGGGGTTCATCTCACTTCTTCCCCTGCACCTTGTCGGCCGCCGCCTGGGCCTGAGCGCGTGCTTCGGCGGCCTTCCAGTCGATCGGGCCCTTCGTGAAGCTCAACTTCAGCTTGGCCAGGGTGTAGGCGTCGCCCCAGCCGAAGTGCGTGTAGAGGTCGTCGAAGGCCGGCGTCGGCCGGTAGCCGACCGCGGTGAGCGTGACCTTGGTGGCGCCTGTCCCACTGTCCTCGAACTCCATCATGGTCACGATCTCGCGGAAGGCGTCGCGGTTGGGGAGGTCGGCGGGCGCCTGGGCGTTCTGGATCGCCATCCAGCGGCCGGGGACGTAGGCGACGATCCGGTTCTTGATGTTGTCCGGATCGCCGATCTTGGCGTGGGAGTCGTAGCTGGCCTCGATCATGCCGCCGAGGCCGAAGTCGATCCTCGCCATCGGGGTCGCCCAGCGGACATAGCCGGCGGTGGTGGTGACCTGCTCCCACACGGCCTGGCGCGCGGCCGGGATGACGATCGACAGCTGCAGCACCTTGTCGCCGTTGGCTTCGACGAAGGAGGTGTCGGTGACGTCCGGGTAGTCCTTGATGGAGGGCTCGGCCGCCCGGGCGGCGCCCGCGGCGAGCGCCAGCAGCGAAGCGGCGGCGACGGCTATGGCCTTCATGATGGTCTCCCGTGGGCAGTGTTCTGATGCCGTTCGACCGCGGCGGCCCGTTCCAGCCGGTCGATGTAGTCGCGCAGGCCCGCGACCGACTGGTCGAAGGCTTGCAATGTGCGGTGGGTGCGCGACTGCATCACGCCTCCCTCCATGATGGTCAGGGTCATGACGGCCAGCTGGCGCCGGTCCAGATCGGCCGGCAGCCGTTCGCCCGCGGCCACGAAACAGGCCTCCACATGGTCGACCCAGCCGTCGAAGTTCACCGACAACAGGTCGCGCACCGGCGGGTCGGGCTCATGCAGCTCCAGGGCGATGGAGCCGATGGGGCAGCCGTAGAGGCAGTCGGTGATCTCCAGCCGGGTTCGGTAGGCGCCGAGCAGGGCGAACACCCGCTCGATCGGGTCCTCGACGCCCTCCCACGCCGGGGCCAGCAGCATCGGCGCGATCCCCTGGCGGTAGAGGTCGAGGACGGCCAGCAGCACGTCCTGCTTGGTGGGGAAGGCGTGGTAGAGGCTGCCGGCGTTGGCGCCCGCCTCGCGCAGGATGTCCTGCACCGAGGTGGAGAGGTAGCCCTTCTCCCCGAACAGCTTCATCGCCGCGAAGATCAGCCGGTCACGGGTGGGCAGCTCGTCCATACGGCGTAGAGGCTCTTGGTTGATCGTTCAACCCAGACAAAAGCACAGCTTGAACGATCGTTCAAGCGATTCATCTGAGATGAAGATCGGACGGCTTTCGACGGCCGCTAGATCGACCCGACGGTCTTGAGCCGCGCCTTGGGGTGGATCTCGTTCTGGCTCATCACCGAGGTCTGGCCGCGGAACCGCTCGATGATCGAGCGTACATAGGGCCGCACGGTGGGGCTGGTGAGGAGCACCGGGCTGTCGCCGGCCATGCCGGCGCGCTCGAACGTCTCGCGCACGCCGCGGATGAATTCCTGCAGGCGCGAGGGGGCCAGGGCCAGTTGCTTGTCGTCGCCCGTGCCCACCAGGGCGTCGGCGAAGGCGTTCTCCCACTCGGCCGAGAGGGTGACGATCGGCAGGGCGCCGTCGTCGCCGCGGTAGGCGTAGCAGAGCTGGCGGGCCAGGCGCGCGCGCACCTGCTCGACCAGGAGGGTGATGGAGGCGGTGTGCGGCGCGGCCTCGCCGATCCCTTCCAGGATGGCGGGCAGGTCGCGGATCGAGACCCGTTCGCGCAGCAGCGCCTGCAGCACCCGCTGGACGGTGGCGGCCGAGACGACGCTGGGGATCAGGTCCTCGGCCAGCTTCTTCTGCTCGGCCGGCAGGTCCTTGATCAGCTTCTGGACCTCGGCATAGGTCAAGAGGTCCGGCATGTTGTCCTTGAGGATCTCGGTGAGGTGCGTGGTCAGCACCGTGGCAGGGTCCACGATCGTGTAGCCGCGGAAGCTGGCTTCCTCGCGCAGCTGGTCGTCGATCCAGGTGGCGGGCAGGCCGAACGCCGGCTCCTTCACGTGCTCGCCGGGCAGCTCCACCTGGCCGCCGCGCGGGTCCATGGCCATCAGGTAGCCGATCCGCACCTCGCCGGCGCCGGCCTCCATCTCCTTGATGCGCAGGGCATAGCCCTGGGAGGGCAGGCGCATGTTGTCGAGGATCCGCACGCTGGGCATCACGAAGCCGAAGTCGGCGGCGAGGGTGCGGCGCAGGGCCTTGATCTGGTCGGTGAGGCGGCGGCCCTCCAGGTCGTTGATCAGCGGCAGCAGGCCATAGCCCAGCTCGATCTTGATCTCGTCGATGGCCAGGGTCTGGGCGATCGGCTCGTCCTCAGGCTCGGCCGAAGCGACGGGAGCGATCTCCACCACCGGCTCGGCCGCTTGCTGCGAGCGGCGCCACGCCAGGGCGCCGGCCCCGAGCGACAGGGCCGCGAACGGGATGATCGGCATGCCCGGGATGATCGCCAGCACGCCCGCCGCGGCCGAGACCATGCCCAGGCTGATCGGGTTGGTGGCCAGCTGGGTCACCAGGGCCTTGTCGGCCGAGCCCTCGACGCCGGCCTTGGAGACCAGGAAGCCCGCGGCGATCGAGATGATCAGGGCCGGGATCTGGGAGACCAGGCCGTCGCCGATCGACATGATCGTGTAGCTGGAGAAGGCCTGGGCCAGCGGCACATGGTGCTGGACCATGCCGATGATGATCCCGCCCACCACGTTGATGCCCAGGATCACCAGGCCCGCCACGGCGTCGCCGCGCACGAACTTAGAGGCGCCGTCCATGGCGCCGAAGAAGGTGCTCTCCTGCTCCAGCTCCTTGCGGCGCAGCTTGGCGGTGTCTTGGTCGATCAGGCCGGACGACAGGTCGGCGTCGATGGCCATCTGCTTGCCGGGCATGGAGTCCAGGGTGAAGCGGGCCGCCACCTCGGCGATCCGGCCCGAACCCTTGGTGATGACCACGAAGTTCACCACCACCAGGATGGCGAAGACGATCACGCCGATGACGAAGTTGCCGCC
>Ga0136846_1238547_pt1 | contig 40009 bp, 33 predicted proteins | sample HopSoiMetagenom2_FD_96841 | JGI IMG/M metagenome (GOLD analysis project Ga0136846, IMG submission 96841) | Grasslands soil microbial communities from Hopland, California, USA - 2 Assembly 2016 (version 4) | ecosystem: Environmental > Terrestrial > Soil > Grasslands | place: USA: Hopland...
AGTGACGAGGGTTTTCTATTCATCGGCAATCTGGATCGATACGACTGGAAGCTGGTGGGCAAGAAGGAGATGTTCGTGCCCTATAACACCCAACGCTTTCATCTGGCGAAGGTGAATCAGGTGCTCGGGCCACGGCATCTCAATCCGGACCAGATGCGATGGGAGTTGCATCGGGTGTGGGTGGTGGAGGCCACCTTGGCGCCAGGCAAACGTCATGTGATGCCGAAGCGGCGCTTCTATCTCGATGAAGACAGCTGGCAAGCATTCCTCTCCGATGGCTGGGATGCGGGTGGTCAGCTGTGGCACGTCGGGCACGTCATCCCTGTGCTGGCCCCCGAACAGCCGGGTGCAGTTGTTGTGACGCACGTCTTCTATGATCTGTTAAAGGGCGGATACGCGGCTATCAACCTGTCCAATGAGCAACAACAGCAATACCGAGTCGTCGTGCGTCGGCCGGAAGATTATTTTTCCCCGGCCGCGCTTGTATCCGAAGGAATTCGGTAATCTGGCATTTCTTCGTTCGTCGAACCGGTATGCGGACAGTCAGTTCAAGTTTGTTGGTGGATTCGAATCAAAGTCGTAAGCCTGACACGAACCCGTTGAACGGCGGCCATGACTGAAAGTTATCAAGTACTGGAACACCTTGGCACGACAGCGGATGCCCATCTGTATCGCGCCCGGCATCTGGACACCGGCAAGCCGGCCCTGCTCAAGCGCTTCGATCCGGACAATGGCAGCGCCATCACCCCCACCCATTTCAGGGATGAATACGCGCTGCTGCAATCGCTCGATATTGTCGGCCTCATCCAACCGGCTGCCTTGATCAGTGAGGGCGAACATCTGACGATGACGCTGGACGCGCTGGACGACTTCGCAGGCGAATCGCTGGAGTTGTTTCTGGGGCGGCATCCGCGCCTGGCATGGCCCGTCTGCGTGGATATCGCCGGCCAACTCGCGCAGACCCTGGCCGGCGTGCATGCGGCCCGCATAATCCATCGCGATATCCGCCCCGCCAACCTCCTCGTGGCCCGAGAGAGTCATCGCGTCCTGCTGGCCGATGTCAGCCTCGCCACCCGCGAGGGTCAGGCTTTTTCATCCGAGGGTCGCGCCGCCCGACCCACCGACTGGGCTTATCTGTCACCCGAACAAACCGGACGCATGCATCGCGAGGTGGATTACCGTACCGATTTCTATTCGTTCGGCATCACGCTGTATCGCATGCTGACCGGCCAGTTGCCGTTTGCCGCGAACGATGCGCTGGAGTGGACGCATTGCCATATCGCCCGCATCCCGACTCCCCCGCACGACATCGCACCCGACGTGCCGCAGCCGATCTCGGACATTGTGATGAAGTTGCTGGCCAAGCTGCCGGAAGACCGGTATCAAAGCATGCACGGCGTGCACGCCGATCTCGATCGGTGTCTGGCGCAGGAGCGCTCATCCGGACGCATCGTCCCCTTTCCGCTGGGAGCCGAGGATTTTTCAGACCGGTTCCAGATCCCGCGCAAGCTCTATGGGCGCGAGCAGGAAATCGCGGTGCTGCTGGCCGCGTTCGATCGCATGGCGGCAACCGGCCAGGCGGCGCTGATCACAGTCTCGGGCTACTCGGGCATCGGCAAGTCCGCGCTCGTCGGTCAATTGCATCGACCGATCAAGGAACAGCGCGGCTACTTCGTTGCCGGCAAATTCGACCAGTACCAGCGCGACATCCCGTACGCCACCCTCGCGCAGGCATTGCGCGACCTGGTGCAGCAACTGCTGGCCGAGAGCGAGGAGCGCATTGCCGGCTGGCGGCAACAGATTCAGGCCGCCGTCGGCGTCAACGGCCAGTTGATCGTCGATGTCTTGCCGCAGGTCGAACTCATCATCGGCTCGCAGGCGCCGGTCGCGGCGCTGCCGCCGGCCGAGGCGCAAAACCGATTCCGCCTCGTGTTTCAGCGCTTCGTGGCAGTGTTCGGCAACCAGGAACACCCGCTGACGCTCTTCCTCGACGACATGCAGTGGGCCGATGCGGCCAGCCTGCAATTCATCGAGCACCTGCTAACTCAGCCGGACACGCGTTTCCTGCTGTTGATTGCGGCCTACCGCGACAACGAGGTCAATGCCGCCCATCCGTTGACGGGCACGCTGGAAGCGATCCGCGACAGCGGCGCCACCATGGTGGGCATCCGGCTTCCGCCGCTGTCCTGCATGGATCTAAACCAACTGATCGCCGACACGCTGCATGCGCCATTGTCCTCCTGCGAGCCGCTCTCGCGGGTGGTCTTCGAGCGTACCGAGGGCAACCCGTTCTTCTTTACCCAGTTCCTCGATGCCTTGCACAAGGAAGGGGTGTTGCGGCACGATCCACAAGCGCATGCGTGGCGCTGGGATCTCGATCAGATCAGGCGCCGGGATTTCGCCGACAATGTGGCCGACCTGATGGCCGGCAAGCTGCGGCGGCTACCCCAGCCGGCGCAGGAAACGCTGCAACTGGCCGCCTGCCTGGGCAACAAGTTCGACCTGCGCCATCTCGCGCTGGTCGGCGCACTGGCCGAAGACGAGACCGGGCAGCGCCTGTCGGCGGCGGTCCATGAAGATTTGATTGTGCTTGCCAACGGTCATGGCAAATTCCTGCACGACCGGATTCAGCAGGCCGCGTATGCCTTGACACCCGAAACGCGCCGTGCCGAAGTCCACCTGCACATCGGCCGCACGCTCGCCGCGCGCCTGACCGCCGACGAAATCGACCGCCATCTGTTCGACTTGGCAAATCAATTCAACCGGGGCGCCGAGTTGCTGACCGACCCGGACGAAAATGCGCGGGTGGCCGAAATTCATCTGCGCGCCGGGCGCAAGGCCAAGGCGTCGGCGGCGTACGCATCGGCCTGCAGCTATCTGTCGGCCGGCATGGTCTTGTTCGACGAGGCGGATTGGAAAAGCCGGTATGAACTGCAGTTTTGCCTGTGGCTCGATCGCGCGGAATGCGAACTCTTGCGAGGCGACTTCGACACCGCCGAGCGGCTCATCGCCACGCTGCTGCGCACCGCCACTTCGAAGCTCGATCTGGCAGCTGCCTACCGGCTGAAAGTCGACCTGCACCTCATCAAAGCGGAGAACACGCAGGCCATCGAAAGCGGACTGGCGTGCTTGCGCGAATTCGGGATCGACCCGCCGTCGCATCCGACCCAGGATCAGGCCCGGCGCGAGTATGAGCAGGTGTGGCAAGCGCTGGGCGAGCGGTCGATCGAGAGCCTCATCGACTTGCCGCTGACAACCGATCCGGAGATCCAAGCCGCCATGGATATCCTCGCGGTGCTGGCACCCGCGATAAACTTTCTTGACCCCCAATTGCTTTCCCTGCTCACTAGCCGGGTGATGAACCTGGGCCTGCGTCACGGCATCACCGGTGCATTCGCATGGGCCTGCGGCAGCTTCGCAGCGCTCTGCGGCCACTTTAAGCGTTACGCCGAAGGCTATCGTTTCAGCAAGCTCGGCTGTGTACTTGTCGATAAGTACGGTTTCGCTAGCTACAGGGCAAAGGCCTACCTCATTGCGGCGATCAATGCCGGGTGGACCCAAGCGCTCAACGTGCCGATCGAATTGTCTTCGGTGGCTGTCCGGGCGGGGATCGAGACAGGAGATTTTTTCTACGCTTGCAACGCCTGGGTCAATATTGCCCAAACATATCTCCTGCAAGGCGCTCCCCTCGACGCCGTATGGCATGAGTCGGAAAAGTGCCTGGAATTTGCTCGAAAAGTGAAATTCCAGGATGGGGTGGACATGATCGTCAGCCAACAGCGCTTCATCGCCAGTCTGCAGGGCAAAACCGCAGGCCTGTCCTCCTTCGACGATGTACGGGCGCAACCGGAGACGTCGGGCGGCAAGTCGTTCGATGAAGCGGCGTTCGACGAGGCGGCGTTCGAGGCGAGACTGGCCGAGGGCCGGACCTCCAGAGTGGTTTGCCGGTACTGGCTCCTCAAGATGCAGGGATGCTTCCTATCGGGCGACCATGTCGCCGCTCGCGTGGCGGCCGAAAAGACGGAAGCGCTGTCGTGGAGCATGACCTCCATGTCCGTGTTATTGCTGGACTACCATTACTACGCCGCGCTGGTCATGGCAGCCCGCTACGAGAGCGCGTGCGCCGACGAGCAGCGCGAATGGCGCGCACTGTTGGCGGCGCATCAGGCGCAGTTGCGCGCTTGGGCGCAGACCTATTCGCCCACGTACCACGACAAGTTCGCGCTGGTCTCGGCCGAGATCGCCCGTCTCGAAGGGCGCGATGCTGAAGCGATGCGCCTCTACGAAGACGCCATGCAATCGGCCCGCGAGAACGGCTTCGTGCAGAACGAGGCGATCGCCAGCGAAGTGGCCGCAAGGTTCTATCTGGCGCGCGGGCTCGCGCGGCCCGCCCATCCTTATCTGGAACAGGCGCGCAGCTGTTATGCGCGCTGGGGCGCCGACGGCAAGGTACGCCAGCTCGACGAGCGCTATCCGCAATTGCGCGAACGCAGGGGGCGCCCTCCCGCCACCCCGGCCGAAGGAGAAACCCAGCTGGATCTGCTGTCGGTGACCAAAGCCTCGCAAGCGATCTCCGGCCGCATCGTGCTCGACGAAGTGATCGACACCCTCATGCGCATCATGCTCGAAAGCGCAGGAGCCCAGACCGGCCTCCTGCTGCTGGCCCACCATGACGATCTGCTGCTTGCTGCCGACGCAAACGTCGCGCAGCAGAGTGTGCAGGTGCGGCTGCATTCCGGGCCAACGTCACCTGAAATTGCCTTGCCCACGGCCATCCTCAACTACGTCCGGCGCAGCCTGGAACAGGTGTTGCTGATGGATACTTGCGCTTCCCATCCCTTTTCAGCAGACCCTTACTTTTCACAACACCACCCCAAATCCCTTCTGTGTCTGCCCATTCTCCGGCAATCCGAGCTGATCGGCGTACTCTACCTGGAACACAACCTCGCCACCCATGCCTTCTCCCCGGACCGGGCCAAGGTGCTGGAACTGCTGGCCAGCCAGGCCGCCATCTCGCTCGAAAACGCCCGGCTCTATACCGACGTGCGTGAACGGGAAGCACGGGTCCGGCAACTGGTCGAATCCAATATCATCGGCATCCTTTTCTTTGATGTGCACGGCGGCATCAGCGAAGCGAACGATGCACTGTTGCACATGCTCGGCTATAGCCGCGACGACCTGTTGTCCGGAACATTGCAATGGACCTTCCTTACTCCGGCGACCTACCGCTCCCTTGATGAACAGAAGACGGCCGAAATGCGCGCCACCGGCAAATGCACGCCGTACGAAAAGGAATACATCCGCAAGGACGGCAGCCTGGTCCCGGTGTTGATCGGTTTCACCCTCCTCGAAGGCTCGCAAGAACAAGGCTTCGCGTTCGTGCTCGACCTGACCGAACGCCGGCAAGCCGAAGCCGAACGCACCGCCCGCAAGAGCGCCGAAGCGGCCAATGCCGCCAAGAGCGCGTTCCTGGCCAACATGAGCCACGAGCTGCGCACCCCGCTCAACGGCATCCTGGGCTATGCCCAGATCCTTCAGCGCGACCAGACACTGGGCGAACGGCAGCGAGCCAGGGTGAACGTGATCCGGAAAAGCGGCGATCACCTTCTCAGACTCATCAATGACATCCTGGATCTGGCCAAGATCGAAGCCGGCAAGATGGAGCTCTACTTCACCGACCTGGAGCTTCCCAAATTCGCGCGCACCATTGTCGAGATCGTTGACGTCAGAGCGGCACAGAAGGGTCTGGCGTTTGTCTGCGACATCGCGCCGGAGGTCCCCCTGTGGATCCGGGCTGACGAAGGACGGCTGCGACAAGTGCTGCTCAATCTGTTGTCCAATGCCGTCAAGTTCACCGATTGCGGCGAGGTCGCGCTGCGGGTGCGCGCCGTGTCGCCTTCGCGGCTGCGCTTCGAGGTGCAGGATACCGGGGTCGGCATCGAAGCTGCGCAATTGGACGCGATCTTCCTGCCGTTCGAGCAAGTGGGCGAGGAACAGCGACGTCTGGGCGGTACGGGTCTGGGCATGGCGATCAGCCAGCAATATGTACGCCTGATGGGGGGCGATATCCGAGTCGCGAGCCAGCCCGGGCAGGGCAGCACCTTCTGGTTTGAGCTGGAGCTGCCTGTGGTGGGGGCGGGAGTTTCGGCGAAGGCTGACCAGATTGTGAGCGGCAGTCTTGCCAATGAGGTGTGATCCTGAATACGAGAGTGCGCTGCGGCGCGGCAGGCATGGCGGTTCTGCGCCGGCTGCTTGAGGGCTACAGCCCGAAACAGGTGGTCGAAGTGAAGACTTGAGCGCCGGTGGAGGACTGCGCTCAACGCCTAGAAGTCAATGGCGGATCGCCGGCATCCGAGTCGCTGCCAATTGCAAGTTCGAATTGGCGAACGCTGCTGGAACCTACGACGGGGCGAACACGCGAAGTGACCGAAGTATTGCCGGCCGACGTCCGCGCTGGCCGTGCCCGCTAACAGTTCAGCGCAGGCCGCCAACTTGTGCAGGTCACGAGGGGCGTTGGAGCGGAAGCTGTGGCCACTGACAGCGTCGGCGCACAACTCCATTCGGCTCACTCGCGTCACCTTCCCCGCATGATCGAGGGGATCCGGGATTCTGCCGCCACGCTGTCCGGCACCTGGCTGGGGTTGCAAAGCCTCGCGGACCCGAGCAAAGTCGGCTCCGCGATTGCGTTCTTCAGAGAGGCGGTGGTGAAGGGAAGACCACCCCCTAGGCGCAAAGCGCAGCCATAGCCCTGGCTATGGCGAGCATTTGCAACGACGAGCAGGGGGCTTTTGGCGTGATGAGCGGGCATGATCGAAATACTCTCAGCCTTTTAGATCGACATGTTCATGATGTCCGAATAAGCCTGCACCAGCTTGTTGCGAACCTGCAGCGTCGCCTGGAACCCGATCTGCGCTTTTTGCATCGCAACCATCGTCTCTTCGATGGACACCGTCGGGTTGTCCATCTGGACTTGCCGCTGCATCTCAGCCGCCTGGTTCTGTGAAGAACTCACGCCTTTCAGCGCCTGGGTCAGGGCGGAAGAGAAGTCGGCGCCTTGCACCGCCTTGCCCTTGTTGACGGGCAATCCGTTCGTGTCGAGCCCGGCGCGGGCGACGGCTTGCGCGAAATCGAAGGGTTTGAGGCTGGTGACGTTCATGACGTGCTCCTGAAGAAGGCTTCTTCGGGTGTGCAAATGCTACTGGAGCCCTGCCCCGGCCATGGCCGCGAACTGGGGCCAGTTTGTCGGGCTGTTCACGGCTTCTTACACACTCAAGTTGCGAATAATCGACTCATCCAAGGGGTCGCTTCGCAGCGGCTTATTCGGGCCGATATTTCGGCTCACAGAGCAAGCAGCCAGGCAGATGGACAACGCAATCGCCATAAAGAACCCGACAGCTGTGATCGCAAGCGACAGCTTCGGTGCACGGCTGCAAGCTTTGCCGGGTCGCAGCAAGTTCGCACTTGGCCTCGGCCTGATCTCCCTGGTGGGCGTCGTGCTCGCCATGACGATGTGGAGTAGCCAGGGCGACTACAAGGTTCTCTACGCCAACCTGTCCGACAAGGACGGCGGCGCAATCATTGCGCAGTTGTCGCAGATGAACGTCCCCTACAAGCATGCAGACGGCGGATCGGCCATCCTCGTGCCTGCGGCCAAGGTCTACGACGTGCGACTCAAAATGGCCGCTGCCGGGTTGCCAAAGGGATCGGTTGCCGGCTTCGAACTGATGGACGGCGCCCGTTTCGGCCAAACGCAGTTTCAGGAACGCCTGACCTTCCAACGCGGCCTCGAAGGCGAATTGACCCGCTCGATCACAGCGCTGGCTGCAGTGCAAAGTGCGCGAGTCCACCTCGCGCTGCCTAACCAGAACGGCTTCTTTCGCGAACAGCAAAAGCCAAGCGCTTCCGTGCTGTTGACTCTGCACCCAGGCCGCACGCTCGACCGCTCGCAAATCGCGGGCATCGTGCACCTGGTCGCGAGCAGCGTGCCCGAGATGAACCCGAAGGCGGTGAGCGTACTGGACCAGACCGGCGCCCTGCTCTCGTCCTCGGAAGGCAACAACGGAGCAGGCCTCGACGCGCAGCAATTGCAGTATGTGAATCAGATCGAGTCGGGCTACAGCAAGCGCATTTTCGACTTGCTCGAGCCCGTGATCGGTCGCGAGAACCTGCGTGCCACCGTGACCGCCGACGTCGACTTCTCTCAAACCGAAGCCACCTCGGAAGAGTTCAAGCCCAACCAGGGCCAGAACGCGAGCACGTCCATCCGCAGCCAGCAGACCACCGAACAATCGGGCGGGACGGCGGCACAGCCGAGCGGCATTCCCGGCGCGGCATCGAACCAGCCGCCGGTACCCGCCACCGCTCCCCTCACAGGCGCCGCACAGCCGCTGCAGGCCGCGCAAGGCGGTGGTGCAACGAACAACAGCCGCCGCGACGCCGTCACCAACTACGAAGTCGACAAAACCGTTCGCGTGACACGCAATGCGACGGGGACCGTGAAGCGTTTGAACGCCGCGGTGGTCGTCAACAACCGCAGCGTCACGGATGCCAAGGGCAAGACCACGCAGGTCGCGCTCACTGCCGACGAGATGGACAAGCTCACCGCCCTCGTGCGCGAAAGCATCGGCTTCAGCAAGGATCGCGGCGACTCGGTCAAGGTGATCAATGCGCCCTTCAAGCTCGACCCGACCACGAAAAACGACTTGCCCTGGTGGAAGCAACCCGAGGTGGTCGACATGTTGCGCGCTGCCGCCGTGCCGGCCGCCCTGGCACTCGTTGCCATGCTCGTGTTCTTTGGTCTGATCCGCCCAACCATGAAAGCCTTGCTGTCAAGGCCAGAGCCGATACCCGGCGAGAACCTGAACGTGGTGGCCGATGACCTCGTGCTGCCGGCGCCTCCTCGCATCGAATCGCCGCGCTCGACCGAGCAACTTCTTGGCGCGCGACAACTGGCCAAGGAAAACCCTGCGGCGGTGGCGAGCATCGTTCGCGGTTGGGTGAGTGGCGAGAGCACATGAGAACGCCAAGGTTGCCCAAATGAACTCCATGGACAATCAAGGCGTTGAGGACGCAGCCATTCTGCTGATGTCGCTTGGCGAGGAAGAGGCTTCCGAGGTCTTCAAGCATCTCGCGCCGAAAGAGGTACAGCGCCTGGGCGAAACCATCGCCAAGATGAAGGCCGTGACGCGTGAGCGCGTCGACAATGTGCTCGAGAAATTCTCGGTCCTGGCCGGCGATCAGAGCATGCTCGTTGCCGACACCGACGAATATGTGAAGACTGTGTTGCGCAAGGCGCTGGGTGACGACAAGGCCAATTTGCTGCTCGATCGCATCCTGCAAGGCAGCGACATCAGCGGCATCGAGAGCCTGAAGTGGATGGACGCGAATTCGGTGGCCGAGTTGCTGCGCAACGAACACCCGCAGATCGTGGCGGCCATCCTCGTGCACCTGGACCACGACCAGGCGTCTCAGGTGCTGAAGGTCTTCACCGAACGCCAGCGCAACGAAGTGCTGGTCCGCATTGCCACGCTCGACGGCATCCAGCCCTCGGCACTGAAAGACCTGAACGAAGTGATGAGCAAGGTGCTCGCCGGCGGCGACAAGCTGCGCAAGACCTCGCTGGGCGGCGTGAAACCGGCCGCTGAAATCATCAACATGATGGGTGCAAGTGTCGAGACTGCCGTGCTCGACTACATCCGCGAAGCCGACAACGAGCTCGCGCAGAAGATCATGGACAACATGTTCACCTTCGACGATCTGGAAAAGGTGGACGACAAGGGCATCCAGGCTCTGCTGAAGGAAGTGCAGTCCGAGTCGCTCGTCATCGCGCTCAAGGGCGCCACGCCCGAAATGCGCGAGAAGGTGTTCAGGAACATGTCGACGCGTGCGGCCGAAACGCTGCGCGAAGACCTCGAGTCGCGCGGCCCGGTGCGTGTGTCCGAAGTCGAATCGGAACAGAAGGAAATGCTGAAGGTCGTCCGCCGCCTGGCAGACGAAGGGCAGATCGTGTTGGGCGGCGGCAGTGACGATGAGTACCTCTGACCTCGTCGTCACTGCCCTCCTCCCTTGCGCCCTGGAAGATGGGCAGCGTGTTGTGTGTCATAGAAAAGATTGCCCCCGGGCTATGAATGGTCGCCGTGAATAAGCCTAAGTCGTCAGTCAGGAATGTGCCTGCGCCGGAGGGTGCAAAGCCTTCGGTGTATGCCCGCTTCATTCCGCGTGAGGAGTTGGGCTCATTCGCGACGTGGAGCCCCGGCACGATCGGTGGCGCGGGCAAGGAGACGCCGCAGTCGGGCGTGTTCCGCGCGCCGCCGCCGGAGCCTGAAAAGCCGCCGATGCCGGACATCGGTGCACAGCTGCACGCAGCGCGGCAAGGCGGTTATCAAGATGGGTACCGCGACGGACTCGCGGCACTCGAACAGTTCAAGCAAAGCTTTGCTGCGCAGATGTCGACACAGATCGGGCAGCTCGTGCAGTCGTCCGGGCTGGCGCTCGATGCATTGGAGCAGGACATGGCGCACGCGCTGGCCGTGACTGCCATTCAGCTCGCGCGGCAGATCGTGCGCAGCGAATTGATGGCTCAGCCGCAAATGGTGGCGGGAGTCGCGCAGGAAGCGCTCGACAACTTGCTGATGAGTGCGCGGCAGATCACGGTTCGCGTGCATCCCGACGATCACGCTCTGGTGGCGCAAGGCGCAGCGGAAGTGTTGGCTTCGCGCGGGGCGAGGTTGTTGGCCGATGTGTCGATTGCGCGCGGTGGTTGTCTTGTGGAGTCGGACATCGGCGTGGCCGACGCGAGCATCGCGGCAAGGTGGAAGCGGGCCCTGGTGTCGCTCGGGCACGAAGAGCCTTGGGAGACGCCGGATGAATAGCGCAGACATCCAGGGTGATATCCGGGGATGTGCTTTCCCGCCAACGCCCAAGATCTGAATTCACCACGGCCACGAAGACATGATCACATCCCCGCTTGAATCGCGCGCCCTCGCCACCGCAGAGAAATGGCACCGCTATCTCGCGGACATGCAACGCTTCTCCGCCGATCCGAATCCGCTCGAAACGCAGGGCCTGCTCATTCGAGTGTCCGGCCTGGTGCTCGAAGCTGCAGGCATCCGCGTCCCCGTCGGCTCCGTCTGCGAAGTTCGTCAGCCCGGCCAGCCGCCCGTGCTTGCCGAAGTCGTGGGCTTCAACGGCGAGCGCACCTATCTCATGCCCACGAGCGACGTTCACGGCCTCGCAAGCGGCGCCCGCGTCGTGCCCAAGCAAGCCCCCGTCGTTCCCATGCGCCTCGGCGCGCCGCACCACCCCTGGCGCCGCAGCGAAGACCGCACGCTTCATCTACCCGTCGGCGACGGGCTGCTCGGACGTGTGGTCGATTCCACCGGCCACCCGATCGACCGCAAGGGCCCGATCGAGGCAGTGCACAACGAACCCCTCATACGCCGCCCGATCAACGCCATGGACCGCGACCCGGTTCGCCGGCCGTTGGACACCGGCGTACGCGCGATCAACGCAATGCTCACCGTCGGGCGCGGCCAGCGCATCGGCCTGTTCGCCGGCACCGGCGTCGGCAAGTCGGTGCTCCTGGGCATGATGGCCCGCTACACCGAAGCCGACGTGATCGTGGTCGGGCTGATCGGCGAGCGCGGCCGTGAAGTGAAAGAGTTCATCGAGGACATCCTCGGCGAAGAAGGCCTGCGCCGTTCCGTTGTCGTGGCTGCTCCTGCCGATGCGCCGCCGCTGACTCGCATGCAAGGTGCGAACTACGCGACCGCGATTGCCGAACATTTCCGCGACCGCGGGGCCCACGTGCTGCTGCTGATGGATTCGCTCACCCGTTATGCGATGGCGCAACGCGAAATTGCGCTGGCCATTGGCGAGCCGCCGGCCACCAAGGGTTATCCACCGAGCTGCTTCGCTAAGCTGCCCCAACTCGTGGAGCGCAGCGGCAACGGACTCGAAGGCGGCGGATCGATCACCGCCTTTTACACCGTGCTGTCCGAAGGCGACGACCAGCAAGACCCGATCGCCGATGCGGCGCGAGGCATTCTCGACGGTCACATCGTGTTGTCGCGCGAACTGGCCGAAGCTGGTCACTACCCGGCCATCGATGTCGAGAAATCGATCTCCCGCGTGATGACCAACGTGGCCGATGGCCCGCATGTCGATGCGGCCCGCCGTTTCCGCCAGCTCCATGCCCGACACAACAAGGCGCGCGACCTGATTCAACTGGGCGCCTATGTCCCGGGCCATGACGCCGAACTCGACATGGCCGTGCGGCTGAACCCGCTGATGATGGGTTTGCTGCAGCAAGACATGAATGAATGTGCCCCGTTGACGATGTGCGTGAGCCAGCTTCGTGCCGTCGTCCAGGCCTAGTGCAGTGTTCCACGCGGGAACACTGCACCAGAGGCTGAACCCAACCACCAGTAAAGAGAGACATGAACCCTATGCAACCGCTGATGGCCCTGCTCGCACTGACCGAACGCGAACGCGACGAGGCCTGGGCACAAATGCAACAAGCATCGCAATCGCACCAAGCCGCTGTCGCACAGTTGGACCAGTTGCTGGCCTATCGCCGCGAGTACGAATTGCGCTGGGCAACGCAGTTCAAGAGCGAGGGCCGCATGGAACTCGTGCACTGCTACCGCGGTTTCATGGAGCGGCTGACACAGGCCGTCGAACAGCAGCAGCGCGTGTGCAGCCATGGGCAGACGCATGTGCAGCGCACACGCGCCAAACTTGCGGAAGAGGAAGTGCGTGTGGCTTCGGTGCGCAAATTGATCGAGCGCCGCGCGCGGGAGTTGCGCCTGGCGGCCGATCGCCAGGACCAGAAGCAGACCGATGAATTCGGCTCGCGCATGGCCTGGGGCTATGCGGGTTCGGCCTTTGGCATGGGCACGTCGCACGCCGCCTGATCATTCACTGAAAAACTTCGACGAGCAGCCATGCAAATCGCCAGCACCACGAACGCGTCACCCCTTGCGGTGGCCCCTGCCATGCCAGGCGCGAACGGACTGACCGGCGAAGACAGTCCGTTCGGCAAGATCCTGTCGGCGCAGAAGCAGCCGGCGGCAAAGCTCGGACATGCACAGTCGACTCGCTCGGACAGCAAGCCTGAAGCGAAGGTGGAGTCGGCCTCCAAGGGGAATGAACCTGCCAAGACCGAGGTCCCGGAGACTGATGCCAGTCAGGCGCCTGCTGCTGCGCGTCGCGGCACGGCACGCAATGCGCCACGGCTGTCCGCTCATGGCCGGGACGCGGCCAAGCCGCAGGCACACGCGAACCCTGTCGAAGGCAACGCTCGCGGGAAGGACAGCGCGAAAGACGTCGACAAAAAGGACACGGACCCGAATGCGGCTGCCTCGATGAATCTCCCCCCGGCGATGCCAGCGGCGATGCCACCAGCGTTGCCGCAGACTGCCGGCGACTCAGCGTCAGCGACGGCCATGCCAGGCGCGGGAGCGTTGCCTTTGAGCACATCCACGGCCACCGCGCTTCCCGCCGATGAGGCGGTTCAATCCACTGCCACTGCAGCGCGTGGTGCGCAAGAGGCGGCACGCGTCGATGCGGACGATGCCAAGCGAGACCTCAAATTCGCCGACGCAGCGGCCTCGGTCGCCGAAGCTTCCGAATTGGCGCGACGCGTGTCCGGCGACGAACAGCTCATCGGCCGCAAGGACTCGCAAGAACGCGTGGAGCAACGCCTGGAAGTGCCGTCACTGCGCGAGCTGGCGAGCACGAGCCACGTGGCTGCGGCGCACAGTGCACCCCAGGTCGAATCCGCTGCACCGCCCGTGTCGGTGACGGTAGTCACACCCGCGACATCGCCCGAATTCAACGAAGCGCTCGGAGTGCAGGTGGGCGTGCTCGCCCGCGACGGGGTTCAGCATGCAGAGCTGCACCTGAACCCTGCCGACATGGGTCCTATCTCGGTACAGATCGCGCTCGACGGCACGCGGGCGCAGGTCGATTTCGGTGCCGATTCGCTGGCGACGAGGCAGATCATCGAGTCCGGGTTGCCGGAGCTGGCGTCGGCGTTGAGGGATGCAGGTTTCACGCTGGCCGGCGGCGGGGTGTCACAGCATTCTCGCGGGCAGGCGGATCGAAAAGGCGGGGAACTCCGGCCCGGTGCGTCTTCGTCGCGCCGGGTGAATGGCTCGAACGACGTTCAGTCGGCACCGACCCGCCGCTCGACCGTGAGGATGTCACAGGGCGGCGTCGACCTCTACGCATAAGAATCCGCGCACGCTAGTGTCGCGTCAAGCCTGTGTTCCACGCTATGCAATAAGACCGATGGATTTGTGTATTGCTCCGTCTCCACGGAGGAAGCCATACCGATCCCGACACAGAGCCCTGATTCCCCCCCTTATCCCTCAATCCGTTTCGGCGCCCAAAGCGACAATTTCTCCATATCACCTGCCCGTGGATGGCCAAGGCCATGCGCAGGCGACGCCCCCAAGGAGAAACCATGTCAGCTGCTGCCGCCGAGACCGTCGTTGAAGACGTCGGCGCGACTTCGCCTCGCAAAAAGAAGAAACTTGTCATCCTGATTGCCACAGCCGTGCTGCTGGCCGGGGGCGCGGGTGGCGGCGCCTTGGTCTGGAAGAAAAAACGCGCTGCGGCCGAAGCTGCGGCCAACAGCGACGAGGTCGAAGAGGGCGCGGCAGCCCACCACGCCGCGCACAAGAACGAACATGGCAGCCCGCCCGCCTTCTTGCCGCTGGACCCCTTCGTCGTGAACCTCGCCGACCACGAGGCCGAGCGCTATGCGCAGATCGGCCTCACGCTCGAGCTCTCAGACCCCAAGTTCGCCGACCAGTTGAAAGCCTACATGCCCGCGATCCGCAATGGCGTGCTGCTGGTGCTCGCGCACAAGACTTCGCAAGAACTGCTGACACGCAACGGCAAGGAAAAGCTCGCCGCTGAAATCATGCGCGAAGCGGTGAAACCGCTGGGCATTGAACTCGATGGTGAGTCTGAAGGCGACAAGGGCGAACCGGCCGAGGGAAAAGGCAACAAGGCCTCGATGGAGGACAGTCCCGTGCGCCACGTCCATTTCTCGAGCTTCATCATTCAGTGAGCCACTGAATGAACCAGCAAATCCTTTCGCAGGACGAAGTTGATGCACTCCTGCAGGGCATCACCGGCGAAAGCCAGAAGCTCGAAACCGAAGAGGTCGAGGCCGGGGGCATACGCGACTACAACATCGCGAGCCAGGAACGCATCGTTCGCGGGCGCATGCCCACGATGGAAATCATCAACGAGCGATTCGCGCGCAACGTGCGAATTGGCTTGTTCAACTTCATCCGCAAGAGCCCGGAAATCTCCATCGGCGCGACCAAGGTGCAAAAGTACAGCGCCTTCCTGCGTGAGATTGTGGTGCCGACCAACTTCAACATCGTGAGCGTGCGGCCCTTGCGCGGCTCGGGCCTGATCGTGTGCGATCCGACGCTTGTGTTCGCCGTCATCGACGCGCTCTTCGGCGGTGCCGGCAAGTACCACACTCGGATCGAAGGCCGCGATTTTTCACCGACCGAGCAGCGAATCATCACGCGCCTGGTCGAGGTGGTGACGACCGAATACCGCAAGGCCTGGACGGGCATCTACCCGCTGGAACTCGAATACCAGCGTTCGGAGATGCAGCCACAGTTCGCCAATATCGCAACGCCCAGCGAAATCGTGGTGGCCACCTCGTTCACACTGGAAATCGGCGACACGACGGGCACCATCCACTTCTGCATTCCGTATTCGACGCTCGAGCCAATCCGCGACGTTCTTTACTCAACGATCCAGGGCGACAGCAACGAGCCCGATCGCCGCTGGGTGAACCTGCTCAAGCAGCAGATCCAGTCGGCCGAGGTGGACCTGGTGGCAGAACTTGCCACCGCACCCGCCACCGTCGAGCAGCTGCTGTCGTTCAAACCTGGTGACTTCATCGAACTCGATCTGCAACCCGCCATCCACGCGAAGGTCGCAGGGGTGCCCATCCTCGAATGCCACTACGGCACCTCCAACGGCAAGTACGCCTTGAAGGTCGATCAACTGTTGACCAGCTCGAACCTCGGCTGGCTTGGAGACCAGAATGCCACCTGACAATTCCGCCCTGCCCAGTGGAGAGATGAGCGCCGAGGACGCGATGGCGGCCGAGTGGGCTGCCGCGCTCGCCGAAGCCCCCCCCGCCCCCGCCGGCTCTTCGGGCGGAATGCAGACACAGGCCGAACAGGTCGCACCGGCGTCGTTCACCAACTTCGCGCCCACCAGCGGCTCGACAGCGGGCAACGACATCAACATGATCCTGGACATCCCCGTGCAGCTCACGGTGGAGCTGGGTCGCACGCGCATTCCGATCAAGCACATCCTGCAATTGGCGCAAGGCTCGGTGGTTGAGCTCGAAGCCATGGCCGGCGAGCCCATGGACGTGCTGGTGAACGGCTACCTGATCGCGCAGGGCGAAGTGGTCGTGGTGAACGACAAGTTCGGCATCCGCTTGACGGACATCGTGACGCCGAGCGAGCGCATGCGCCGATTGAGCCGGGGTGGGTGAATCATTTCCATGGGCACACCGTATGCGTTCACACCAGCCGTTGGCCTTCTCTCACTTTGGGGTGAACTTATCTTCTTCCGGCTCACCCTCACCCCGTTCGCGCTCACCTTCACCCCGTTCCGCTCACCTTCACCCCGTTCGCGCTGAGGTATCGAAGCGCCCGCCCCCTTGGTGACGGCTTCGATACCTCAGCCGACCCTTCGATACCTCAGGGCGAACGGTCGTTTGGGCGCAGCTCGAACGGATCCAGACACAACATGACAAGCGAAATCAAATGAATTCCTCCGGCCTCTCCTCTCTCATCTGGTTCTTCGCCATCGTTGCGATGATTCCCGTCGCCCTGCGGCTGCTCAAGCGCACACACATGGGCGGCACCACCGCGCCTGCCGTGATGCGCAGCATTGCCGTTCTGCAGATTTCGCAGAACCAGAAGCTGGTGACAGTGGAAGTGGGCACGGGCGAAGAGCGGCGCTGGCTGGTTCTTGGCGTGACGCCACAGCAGATTTCCACCTTGCACACCATGGCGCCCCAAGACGAAGCCATTTCCATCCCTGTGCGCGCAATTCCCCCGATGCCGTTCACACAGTTGCTCGACAAGTTGCGTCAGTACAAGGGATCCGCACGTGACCGCTGAGACCCAGCTTTTTTCTCTGCGCGCCCGCCGCACACTAGTGGCCGGCTTGTCGTTGTTGTCGGCCATTCCTTGCGCGGCTTTAGCGCAAACCAGTGGCGGCGCGAGTCTTCCCCTGGTGATCGGCCAAGGCGCGGGCGGCACGAGCTATTCGGTGCCGGTCCAGACGCTGCTGTTCTTCACCGCCTTGAGCTTCCTGCCTGCGGTGCTGCTGCTGATGACGGGGTTCACCCGCATCGTGATCGTGCTCAGCCTCATGCGCCAGGCCATCGGAACTCAAGCCGCACCGCCCAATCAGGTGATCGTGGGCCTGAGCCTCTTCCTCACCTTCTTCGTCATGGGCCCGACCATCGACAAGGTGTACGCCGAGGCCTACCTGCCGTATTCGGAAAACAAGATCGCCTTCGACGAAGCGCTCAAGCGTGGCGAGGTGCCGATGCGTGCCTTCATGCTCAAGCAGACTCGCCAGGCCGACGTGATGCTCTTCGCCAAGCTCGCCAAGGTCGACCCCAGCGTGAAGTCAGCCGACGTGCCCTTCAAGGTGCTGGTTCCTGCCTTCGTGACGAGCGAGCTCAAGAGCGCATTCCAGATCGGCTTCCTGATCTTCATTCCATTCCTCGTCATCGACATGATCGTGGCAAGCGTGCTGATGAGCCTGGGCATGATGATGTTGAGCCCCGTGCTCGTGGCCCTGCCCTTCAAGCTGATGCTGTTCGTGCTGGCTGACGGCTGGAACCTGCTGCTCGGGTCCCTTGCTGCCAGCTTTGCTGTCTAGTACTGCGTTTCACTGCGGCCCGCCCCACTCAACGACACATTCCCTCTGCACCTTTCATACACAACATGGACTCACAAGCCGTCTTCACCTTCGGTCAGCAGGGCCTCTATTTGCTGCTCATGGTTTCCGCCCCGGTGCTGATCACCGTGCTGCTGGTGGGCCTCGTGGTCAGCATCTTCCAGGCGGCCACGCAGATCCATGAAGCGACCTTGTCGTTCGTGCCGAAAATCGTGGCGGCGGTGGCAGTGTTGGCCATCGCAGGACCGTGGATGTTGACGACCCTGGTCGAATACATCCAGCGGACCTTGCAGTCGATTCCGGGTGTCGTCGGCTAAAAGCCAGGGAATCGTCCCCACCTTCCGCACTTCACCTCCGCATTTCATATTTCACCGAGAAATGCTGACCTTTACCGAAGCGCAAGTCCTCGCTTGGGTCAGCCCGGTGTTGTGGCCGTTCCTGCGCGCGCTGGCGCTTTTCGGGGCGATGCCGGTGCTCGGGCAGCGGGGCGTGCCGATCCGAATTCGCGTTGCGCTCTCCTTCCTCATCGCCATCTGCGCGCAGGCTTCGCTGCCCGCGATGCCGGTCGTGCCGCTCGACACCGGTCTGGCCATGCTGCTGCTCATCCAGCAAATGCTCATCGGCCTCACCCTCGCCTTCGCCGCACGCATCGTCTTCGCAGCCGTTGAATTCGCCGGCGAATTGATCGGCCTGCAGATGGGCCTGAACTTTGCCGGCTTCTTCAACCCAATGACGGGGGGCGAAGCCACTGCGGTCAGCAGGTTCTTCGGCATCTCCATCAGTTGGCTCTTCATCGTGATCAATGGGCACTTGCTGTTGATCTCGGCCGTGGTGCAGAGCTTCAGCGTCTTTCCGGCCGGGCCCGAACCTTTTGCTTTTCTGCGTGCGCTGCAGCCGCAGACGTGGGGCATCGAAATCTTCCGCCTGGGTCTGTGGATCGCGCTGCCGCTCGTGGCGATGTTGCTGTTCGTCAACCTGGTGCTGGGCATCATCTCGCGTGTCGCGCAGCAGATGAACATCTTCGCGATCGGCTTCCCGATCACCTTGGGCGTCGGCCTGGTGGGGGTGCTCCTGACGCTGCCCTTGATGCAGATGCCGTTCACGATGGCGCTGGAACGCCTGCTCTCGAATTTCCAGTAGCAAATGCAACCATAGATTTTCTTTGACACACCTCGGGAATTCCCGATGCGGACGGCACGACCGGAGGGCGTCATCATTGGCGCTTCAATGTGTCTTTTCGAGGACAGTCCACCCGCATGAACATCGTCATCGTCGACGACAACGCAGTCAACCTGATGTTGATGGCCGCACTCGCGCGTTCTGCGACGGGCCTGGAGCCGGTTCGCTTCGACGACCCGATCGCCGGACTCGAATGGTGCAAGAAGAACGGCGCCGACCTCATCGTCGTGGACTTCATGATGCCGCGCATGGACGGCCACCAGTTCATCGAGGGCGTGCGTGCCACGCCAAATCTGGCCGACGTTCCGGTCGTGATGGTCACCGCCACCGGGCAAAGCGCCGTGCGGCGAAAAGCGCTCGAGATCGGCGCCACCGACTTCCTCACCAAGCCGGTTGATTCCACCGAGATCAAACTGCGCCTGCGCAACCTGCTGCAGCTTCGCAATGTGCAAAACCTGCTGCGAGACCGTGCCGCCCACTTGGCCGATGAAGTGCGCAAGGCCACCGAGGTCATCGTGTTGCGCGAGCGCGACCTCATCGTGCGACTCAGCCGCGCGGCGGAGTTTCGCGACCCGGAAACCGGCGGCCACATCCAGCGCATGGCCTATTACGCAGCGTCGATCGCGAGGCACCTGGGCGAGCCCGAGAGTTATGCAGACGCCTTGCTCACCGCGGCCCCCATGCACGACGTGGGCAAGCTCGGCACGCCCGATCACATCCTGCTCAAGAAGGGCCGTCTCGACGCGGTGGAACTCGTGGAGATGCATCGCCATGCCGAGATCGGCGGACGCATCCTGGCCGACACGGAGTCACCGCTGCTCAGACTGGCTTGCGAAATTGCGGAAACACACCACGAGAAATTCGACGGCAGCGGTTATCCGCGCGGGCTGAAGGGGCACGAGATCCCCCTCGGCGGCCGAATCGTGGCCGTGGCGGACGTGTTTGACGCGCTTAATTCCAAACGGCCCTACAAGATTGCCTGGACCATGGAAGACTCACGCGCCTACGTCGAGCAGCACAGCGGCAGCCACTTCGACCCGCGTTGCGTGGAGGCCTTCGTCCGGGGCTGGGACGACGTTGTCGCGATCCGCGCGCGTTTTCCGAACTGACGACAGGACCCCTGCAGTTGCCACGCCCACCATGCACAGCACGCTTTCGCGCCAGATCAGAGACCTCTGGGGCGTGAGCGAACCCGAGCTGGCGCAACTGCTGCAGCTTGCCCGCGACAGTGCCGAGAATGCCCCGGTCGATCCGCAGCTTCGCATCGTGCTGCGCACGCTCGACGCGCTGCTCGATCGGGTAAACACCACCTACGAACAAGCGGACCGGGATCTGCACTTGCGCACGCGCCGCCCGGGTATCAGCTCCGACGAGTTGATTGCGAGCAACCTGCGCCTCGAACGAGACCTCGCCAGCCGCAACCGCGCCATCGCCGCGATGAAGGCGCTGGTGGAGCCGATGGCCGTCGCTGCGCGAGGGGCCGATGACCTTGACACCTTGTCGATGTCCATCTCGGCCCTGGTTGAGCAACTGCAGACTGAACGTGCCGAGTTGCGCAACCTCAAGAGTGCAGTGGACGATCACGCCATCGTGGCCGTGACCGACACCCAGGGCGTCATCACCGACGTCAACGATCGCTTTTGCGACATCAGCGGCTATACGCGCGACGAGTTGATCGGCAAGACCCACCGGGTGGTCAACTCCAGCTTCCACACGGCCGACTTCTTCGACGAGGTCTGGAACGTCGTCCGCGCGGGCCAGGTGTGGCGCGGCGAGTTTTGCAACCGGGCGAAGAGCGGTGAACTCTTCTGGGTGCAGTCGACCATCGTGCCCTTCGTCGACGCATTCGGCAGCATTTCGAAGTTCATTGCCATCTGTACCGACGTGAGCGAGCGCAAGTTCGTCGCGGACAAGCTGACAGAGCAGTTGGCCTTCATCGATTCCCTGGTGGAGAGCATTCAGGTTCCGATCTACGTGAAAGATCGCGAGCGCCGCTACGTGCGAGTCAACCGCGCCTACTGCGAAATGTTCGGCATTCCATCCGAGCGGCTGATTGGCCGCACGGTGGAGGACGCGCACACGGCGCCGGTGAACATGCTGCATGCGCAATCAGACAGCAGGGTGCTGGGCAGCGGAAAGAGCGATACCTACGAGTTCCGCATGCAGCTTCGCACTGGCCGCGACCTTGACTGCGTGGCCAGCAAGGCGGCCATCAAAAACAGCCGCGGCGAGATCAGCGGCCTGGTGGGCACGCTCATGGACATCAGCGACCAGAAGCAGGCCACGCGCACGCTGGTGCAAGCCAAGGAAGCCGCCGAGAGCGCGAGCCGCATGAAGAGCGAGTTTCTCGCGAACATGAGCCACGAGATACGCACGCCGATGAACGGCATCATTGGCATGACAGACATCGTGCTCGACACCTCCCTGGATGCGGAACAGCGCCAGTACCTGGGCATCGTGAAGTCCTCGGCCAACTCGCTGCTCAACGTCATCAACGACATTCTCGATTTTTCGAAGATCGAAGCGGGCAAGCTGAGTGTGGAGCACGTGCCTTTCGACCTCGAACGGCTCCTGCTTGAATCGCTCAGGCCAATGGCGCCTTGCACGAATGGGCGCGGCGTGGCGCTGGCGCTCGACATTGATCCAGTCGTCCCGTCGACCCTCGTGGGAGACCCGGGGCGCTTGCGGCAGATCCTGAACAACCTGCTGAGCAATGCGGTGAAGTTCACCGCGGCCGGAGAAGTGGTCGTGTCGGTGCAAGAAGGTGCGAACAAAGCCGCACCCGGCCGGCTCCACCTGCGCCTTCGCGTGCGCGACACGGGCATCGGCATTCCGCCTGAGAAGCAGCTCCAGATCTTCGCGCCCTTTGCGCAGGAAGACAGCTCCATCACGCGACGATTCGGCGGCACGGGACTGGGCCTCACCATCACGCGGGGTTTGTGCGACCTGCTGGGCGGGACGATCACGATGAAGAGCGAGCCCGGCCGCGGATCGGAGTTCGTGGTGGATCTGCCGTTCGAGGCCGCCACGCACGCGGCCACCACTCAAGGCAACGCATTCGTCCAGGACGACCTGGACGGACGACGCGTACTGGTGGTCGACGACAACACCACCAACTTGCGCATTCTTGATCGCAATCTGCACAGTCTCGGCTGCGAGACGATGTGCGTGGGCAGCGGTGACGAAGCGCTGGCAACATTGAAGAGCGGCGGTGCGCCCTTCGATGCAATGATTCTCGACTTGATGATGCCCGGTCGCAGCGGATTCGACGTGGCAAAGGCGATGGCGATCGAACTGCGTTCGCCGCCACCGATCGTGTTGCTCACGTCATCGGGCCTGCCCGGCGAGATCGAAGAATGCCGGCGTGCAGGGATCCGGGCCTACCTGCTCAAGCCCTGCACGCGGCGCGAAATCGAATCTGCCCTGCACCAGGTGCTCGCACTGGCTGACCCGGCTGCATCGGCCGCGCCCACCCTGCTCACCCGAAGCAGTCTGCCCGTGGCCAGCCGGCGCACCCAGGTGTTGTTAGTGGAAGACAACGCCATCAACGAATTGCTGACCGTGGCCTGGCTGCGGCGTTGGGGCCACGATGTGACGGTGGCGATTGACGGCGCGCAGGCGGTCACGCTGCATGCGCAGCGCGCCTTCGACGCCGTGCTGATGGACGTTCAGATGCCCGGCGTCAGCGGACTCGATGCCACGCGCCAGATGCGCGATGCAGAACGTCGTGACGGCCGCATGCGCACGCCCATCATTGCCCTGACTGCGGGCGCGATGGAGAGCGATCGACGCGCCTGCATCGACGCTGGCATGGACGACTACCTCAGCAAACCCCTGGACTCGGGCAAGCTCTGGCACGCCCTGGAGTGTCACTTGGCGCGACGCGCCGCGACCTGCGAGCGCAGCAGCGCGTATCGCGCTGCCTTGTTGCAGGCCGACAAGCAGACGGTGGAGATCATCGCGGCACCCTTCCTGCAGGAACTGCCCCGGGAGATGCGGGCGATCACGCAGGCCATCGAGTATGTAGACGTGCAGACACTCGCACGCCACTCGCATTCGATGAAAGGCCTGCTGCTGGCGTTCGCCGCTGAGCCTGCGGCAAGCCTCGCGGCCCAGCTGCAGCGGATCGCGGAAGCAGGCACAGGATTCGATCAGTCGCGTGCACGCGCATGTCTCGCGGAACTGGACATGGAAATCGCGTTACTGGCGCCGCACTTGCGTGAAGTGGGCAAGAGAGTGGGCGCGTCTTGAACTAAAGGGTGATGCCCGGGCTGTGCCTCATGAACCCACCAGACCGTTGCGAATCGCGTACACCGTCAACTCGGAATTGTTCGCCAGCCCGAGCTTCTCCAACACTCGCGCGCGATAGACGCTCACAGTTTTCGGACTCAACATCAAGTCATCCGCGATGTCCGACAGGCGCTTGCCCGATGCAATCATCACGAGCGTCTGAAGCTCGCGGTCCGACAGTTTCTCGTGTGCGTTCTCGGTCTGCGGCGCAGTCAGACTCTCGACCAGCATTTGCGCGATCTCGGGCGTGACGTATTTGCGCCCCTGGGCCACCGTGCGCACGGCGGCCACAATCACCGCCGGGTCGCCACCCTTGTTCACGTAGCCGAAAGCCCCTGCACGCAAGGCGCGGATCGCATACTGGTCTTCGGGGTACATCGACACCACCAGCACGCGCATGGTCGAGCCTTCATCTTTCAGCACGTGCAGCACGTCCAGGCCGCTTCGCCCGGGCAGGTTGATGTCGAGCACCAGCACGTCGCACGGCGTGGCGCGCATCAAAGTTCGCAATTCGCCGTAATCGCCTGCCTCGCCCACCACCTGGATGTCGGGCGCGTCAGAAAGAGTGTCTCGAATGCCGCGACGGATCAGAGCGTGATCATCGCAAAGAATCACTTTGATCATATTTCTCCCCAGCCCGTCGGATCTTCGATCTCATGTGTCGCGGGTAACTCTTTGACCTGCGTTCCATCGAGTTCCTGCAAGGGTACCGAGAGAATGAGCGTTGTGCCAGCAGGGCCACTGCTCAGGTCGACCCAGCCGTCGACCGTGCGTGCACGCTCGTGCAGCCCGCGGATGCCGAAAGACCGTGCCTTCTCAAGATCTTCCGGGCTCAAACCGCGGCCGTTGTCGCTGACTTCGAGCGACAGCACACCACCCGCCAGCGCCAGGTCGATCTCGACCCGCGTCGCGTGTGCATGCTTGGTGATGTTGGTCAGCGCCTCCTGAGCCATCCGGTAGGCCACGAGCGGCACACCTGCGGGCAAATTCTGCAGGGCCGGCAGCGTCGACTGCGGCGTGCGCAGCACGCAAGCCACCCCCGTGCGGCGCTCGAATCGGCCTGCCATCCACTGCAGAGCGGCAAGGAGACCTTGTTCGAGGATGGCCGGCCGCAGGTTGTGCATGATTCGCTGGCTCGCCTCGATGGCATGCGTCACCGTCTCGAGCGCGCCATTCACGCGCGCCTGCACGTCGGCTTCCTTCGAATGCCGCGCAATCCATGCGAGATCGAACTTGAGCGCGGTGAGCGAGCCCCCGACGTCGTCATGGATCTCCCGCGCGATGGCGGCCCGTTCCATCTCGACGCTGGTCTGCAAGTGCTGGGCGAGTTCGTGCAGTCTCTGCTTCGACACGCCCAGCTCCATGTCGGCCTGTTCGCGCGCACGCCGGGTCTCGGCCGCCTCGATAGCGTGCAAGAGCGCCGGGACGAGCCGCGCCAGGTTGTTCTTGAGCAGATAGTCGCTCGCGCCATTGCGCATCGCCTCGACGGCGGTGTCCTCGCCGATCTCGCCCGACACCAGCACAAAAGGAATGTCGTGGCCATGCGCCTTGAGCAAGTCAAGCGCCATCAGGCCGGTAAACCCCGGCAGGTTGTAGTCGGAGACGATGACATCCCAGTCTTCGTCGAGGGCACGCAAGTATTCGGACTCGGTTTCCACTCGCACCGCCTCGGCGTTGACCCCTCCGCGCCGCAGGTGCGCGAGCGTCAACTCGTGGTCGAGCTCCGAGTCTTCGATGTGCAAAAGACGCAAATGCCGCTGGGGCGAGGAATACGTCATTCGCGAAGTATGCCCCTGGCCTGATGTTCGTCCACTGTAGATGTGGGGATTGCCAGACAGTTCACTCGGGAGAACGCTTGAAGTTCCCGAACACGTCCACCTTGATATGCAGGGTGAATTGCCTCGTGATTGGACTAATGTCCTCGGCCCCAGTGCCGAAAATCCTCGTGTGCGCAATGACATGCGCCGTTTCAAGTGTCCCGCGTCGTTTCGACGCAAGGCCCGGGATGCCGAATCAATGTCTTTCGTGGAGCACGAAGCCGATGAATGAAGCCACCGAGCAGATTGATGGAGGCGGGATCCCGCTGCCCCTGCTTGCGGCTGCCGACCTCCAAGACCATCTGATGACGGCCACGAACGACCTTGACCGCCTTCAGACCTTGCTGGCCGACGCCTGCGACGCGCTAGCACAAAGCTTTTACGGCGCCTCTGAGCAACTCCGCGCCTTGATGGACGAGCAGCAGGCCGCCGCCGGCCGCGCCGATGTCTATCCACGCCTGATGCAACAACTGGGCGGCGCGGTCACCGCGCTGCAGTTCCAGGACATGGCATCCCAATTGATCAATCACACGAACCGGCGTCTTCGCAGTTGCGCCGACCAGATCGCCCGCGTGGCGATGGGCGATGACGAAGACGGCGTAGCAGTGGTGGAAGAAGCACCCCTGCGACCCAATCCTGTGACTCAGGATGAGATGGACGCCGGTTCCATTGAATTGTTTTAGCAGCCCGCGCTCAAGACCCCGCTGCACGTACCGACATAACCAATCGAGACCTTCGGAGAACGCTATGCATTCAATCCTCGCCGTGGACGACTCCGCATCCATGCGCCAGATGGTGACTTTCACGCTCAAGAGTGCGGGCTACAACGTGGTCGAGGCGGTTGACGGGCAAGACGCCTGGGAAAAGGCGGGCGGCCGCGACTTCGACCTCGTGCTGACAGACCAGAACATGCCCCGCATGGACGGCATCAGCCTGACCAAGAAGCTGCGGGACAACCCGAAGTTCAAGGCCACGCCCATCCTGATCCTGACCACCGAGTCCAGCGACCAGATGAAGCAGGCAGGCCGCAGTGCAGGCGCGACCGGCTGGCTCGTCAAGCCCTTCGATCCAGCCAAACTTCTGGAAGTCATCAAGAAAGTCGTGCGCTGATTTTGAGCCGCACGACACGACGACACCGAACACGGAGAACACCAGCCATGGGCGAGATGACTTCTGAAGGCGCGAGCCTGAGCGCCGGCATCGATCTGAGTCAGTTCTACCAGGTCTTTTTTGAAGAGGCCGGCGAGAACCTGGACCGCATGGAGCAGCAGCTCCTCGAGGTGAACCTCGAAGCGGCCGACGACGAAGAACTGAACTCGATCTTTCGCTGCGCACACTCGGTCAAGGGTGGCGCGGCAACGTTCGGCTTTGGGGACGTCGCCGAACTCACTCACCAGATGGAGACGCTGCTGGACAAGCTGCGCCGCCATGAACTGCAACCGACGCCGGCCATGGTGGACGTTCTCCTGCAAGCCGGCGACGCCCTGCGCGCACAGCTCGCGCGCCATCAAGGCGGCGGTGGCCCGGAAATCGACACCACTGAGCTGCTCGTCAGCATCAGCGCGATGGCCGCCGGCGAAGAGCCCGTCGCGGCAATCAAGCACGTGACCAAGACGTCGGTGCTGGCCGAGCCGGTGGTGGAACCTGCCACGCCTGCCGTCCACGGCGTGACGACCGTTCGCATGCTCGAAGTCCGGGTGGGCCCGCTCGAGAACCCGTCGCAAGCCGACAACCTGGTCGATCTTTTCCAGGAAATCGTCGACCTCGGCACCATCGAGCCCATCGACGGCGGCCAGTCCGTCGACGGCATGCGTCGCTTCAAGATCACGACGACCAGCACCGACAACGACCTGCTGGACCTCTTCACCTTCCACGTTGCCCGCGAGCACGTGCAACTGCTGCCCTTCGGCGACGGCTACGGCTTTCACGAAGGCGCACCAGGCGCACCGCCAAAAGAGGCGCCCACTCTTGGCTACGGATTCTTCGATGATGCGCCCGGGGCGCCGTCGACGAAGGCTGACGACAAGTCCACAGCCGCGACCGCAGTGGTCGCGCCGCCCGCTCCCGTCGCACGCGCGTCCACCGCAAAGGCTGAGAAGGCACCGGCTGCCGCGATCGAAGCCTCGACCCTGCGGGTGTCGGTCGAAAAGGTCGATCAACTGATCAACCTCGTCGGCGAACTCGTCATCACGCAAGCCATGCTGGCGCAGAACAGCAAGCAGGTGGACCCCGCGCTGTACCAGCAGATGGCCGCCGGCCTCGCCGACCTGGACCGCAACACGCGAGATCTGCAGGAATCGGTGATGTCGATCCGCATGATCCCGATGTCGGTGGTGTTCAATCGCTTCCCGCGCATGCTGCGTGACCTCGCCAACAAGCTCGGCAAGAAGGTCGAGTTCGTGACGCAGGGTGAAGCGACCGAGCTTGACAAGGGGCTGGTCGAGAAGATCACCGACCCGCTGACCCACCTGGTCCGCAACTCCTGCGACCACGGCATTGAAATGCCTGCAGACCGCCTTGCCAAGGGCAAGCCGGAACACGGCACCATCACACTGTCGGCCTCGCACCAGGGCGGCAGCATCGTCATCGAAGTTCGCGACGACGGCCGCGGCTTGTCGCGCGAGAAGCTCCTGAAGAAGGCCCGCGAGCGCGGCATCGCCGCACCCGACAGCCTGACCGATTCAGAAGTCTGGAGCCTGATCTTCGAACCCGGCTTCTCCACCGCCGACGTCGTGACTGACGTGTCCGGACGCGGCGTCGGCATGGACGTTGTCAAGAAGAACATTGCCTCGCTGGGCGGCACGGTCGAGATCGACTCCGCCGACGGCTACGGCATGCGCGTGTCGGTCCGACTGCCGCTCACGCTGGCCATCATGGACGGCATGAGTGTCGGTGTGGGAGACGAGGTCTACATCCTCCCGCTCTCCTCGGTGGTCGAATCCTTCCAGGTCGAAGACCAGACGATCAAGACCATCGGCGGCAGCGGCCGCGTGGTGGAAGTGCGCGACGAGTACATGCCGGTCATCGGCCTTGAAGACGTTTTCCAGGTGCCGCGATTCGACTTCGAGCACGTGGCCGGAATCATGGTCGTCGTGGAGGCCGACGGCGGCCGCGTCGCCCTGCTCGTAGATGCATTGCTCGGCCAGCAGCAGGTGGTGGTGAAGAACCTCGAAGCCAACTACCGCAAGGTCTCCGATGTCTCAGGCGCCACCATCATGGGAGACGGCCGCGTGGCCCTCATCCTCGACGTGGGCAGCCTGGTTCGCAGCTCCCGGCACTGAAATTGCCCCATCCGTGAATCTCGCGTGGCGATTCACGGAATCAGGGCTGCATCGAATAGATGATTACCCGCAACGGACGGGAACGCTTCATGAAACTCAACGATGTCAAGATCACGACGCGCCTGATGCTGGGCTTCGGCCTGGTGCTTGCCCTGCTTCTTGTGATCGCCGCGACATCATTCGCACGCCTCGTGCAAACCCAGGCCGACCTGGACGCGGAAGTCACCACCGAGAAGGGCAAAGCCCTGCTGGCGACGATTGCTGAAAAGCGTGCCGACTATCTCGAATTGCGAGCCAAGCTTCAGCAGCACCTGACCTCTTCGGACCAGTCCGCCGTCGGCGCCTTGCTGAAAGAAAAGCTGCTGCCCAGTGTCGAGACTTACCTTGGCGCGATGAGCAAGCTGAAAAACTACGAGGACGCGCAGGCCGCGGAGCATGCCGGCGAAGTTCGCGCGCGCGTGCAAGCCGCCAAGAGGACCATGCTGATCCTTGTCATCGCAAGCCTTTTCGTGGGCATCGGCGGCGCGGTGGTCATCACACGTTCGGTGACGGGCCCGATCGGCGAAGCCGTGGAAGCCGCGCGTGTCATCGCCGACACCGACCTGTCGCACACGCTTGAATCCAGCCGCAAGGACGAGCTCGGCGAACTGCTGCACACCCTCGGCCAGATGCAGATCTCGCTGCGCCAGATCGTGGGACATGTCCGCCCGTCCACTGCCGACAGCATCACCACCGCATCCACGGAGATTGCACCGGGCAATCAAAATTTGAGTGTCCGGACCGAACAGACTGCGTCCAACCTGCTGATGGCTGCCTCGTCAATGGAGCAACTCACGGTGACCGCCAAGCAGTCCCCCGACTCGGCCCGCCAAGCCAACCGGCTTGCCGCATCGGCTGCCGAAGTCGCCGCCCGCGGCGGCTTGGTGGAATCGCGTGTGGCGGCAACCATGGACGACATCAACGCGAGCTCGAAGAAAATCTCGGACATCAGCGGCGTCATCGACGGCATCGCATTTCAGGCCAACATCCTCGCGTTGAATGCTGCCGTGGAAGCAGCAAGAGCCGGCGACCAAGGCCGCGGCTTTGCGGTCGTGGCCGGCGAAGTACGCCGTCTCGCCCAACGCTCGGCGCAAGCCGCCAAGGAAATCAAGGGACTGATGGGCGCCAGCGTTGACACGGTCGAGGGCTCCACGCTCGTGGCCGACGCCGGCCACACGATGCAGGAAATCATCGGCTCGGTGCAACGAGTGACGAACATCATCGACTCGATCACCACCGCATCGTCCGAGCACAGTGATGGCATGCCCCCCGCCGCGTCAAGATGGTCGGCACGTTTCGCCTGGAGCACTCGGCGGGTGAGTCTGGGGCTGCACATGCACCGATGCCACAACCGGCGGCGTCAGTCCCGAAGGCCGCGAAGCCGAAGCCCGTGCTGAGGACATGGCCCGAAACAACTTACCGATTTGGGGGGGCTGGGCGGGCGCGCTGCGGCGTTGCTCCTCACTTATGTGGCTCGCCACACAAGTGAGGAGCGCCTTGCATCGCATCCCGCCCAGCGCCCCCCAAAACGGGAACTTATTCCGGATCATGTCCTGAAGGAAGCCAATGAAGACGCCTGTTCTGTGGCTGCTGCCGTGCCCGCCTTTGTCGAACGTCGGGAAGACGCCGCGCCACGACGGACGACTGGGAAGACTTCTGCCTCCCCGGCGGTACTCGCGTCTCGTTTGCTTGGATAGAAAGAGACCATGGGCATGTTGATGAACCTCTTGCGCCGCATGCCGATCCGACTGCGCATGATCGGCATGCTCGTCGTCATGCTGTTCCTGGTCTGCGTCGTGGGTGCCACCGGCATGCTCACGCTGGAGCATCAGCGCGAGCAGGCTGACACCTTCATTGCACGGTCCATGACGCAATCGCGCCTGCTGACTGATATCCATCGCCTAGTCGGTGACATCAACCGTCTTGAAAAAGACATGGTCATCAACTACGAGAAACCGGAGATCGTCGCCAAGCACAAGGAGCGCTGGATCGTCGCGGTGACCGGCGCAAAGCGGACGCTCGCCTCCATGCTCGATGCGGCGACCGAACACGAACGCCCCTTGGCGACCGAAGCGCTCAAGAACCTCGATGCCTACACGAGCGACACCGAGCGCGTGATCAAACAAGTCGAGAGCGGCGCCTACGACAACTCGCGCACGGCCGACATGATGCTGACCAGGGCCAAGGGCTCGATGGCCATCGTTGAAGACATGGTGCAGAAGATCGGTGCCGCGCTGGACGAAGGCATGGCACGAGCCAAGACGGCGCGCGAAGCAGCTGCACGAAACGCCTTCATGGCCGATGCAGCCGTCATCGCGCTCGCGGCATTGATCATGATTCCCTTCACGCTGCTCAACATGCGCAGCATCTGCCGCCCGCTCGACGAAGCGCGCGAACTTGCAGCCACCATCGCCGAGGGCGACCTGAGCCACGAAGTGAAGGTCGAAGGCCGGGACGAAACGGCCGCGATGATGCGGGCCTTGCACGCCATGCAGAAATCGCTGCAGCGCATGGTGGAACAGGTGCGCAAGTCGAGCGACAGCATCACCATGGCATCGACCGAGATCGCCACTGGAAACCTGGACCTGTGCCATCGCACCGAGCAGACTGCCGCCAACCTCCAGCAGGCAGCGTCGTCAATGGAACAGTTCACGGGCACCATACGGCAGAGCGCAGATTCGGCACGGCAGGCCAACCAGCTCGCGACCTCGGCCGCCGAAGTGGCCGCCCGCGGGCAGAACGTGGTGTTTCAGGTGGTGAGCACCATGGACGAGATCAATGCGAGCTCGAAGAAGATAGCCGACATCATCGGCGTGATCGATGGCATTGCGTTCCAGACCAACATCCTCGCGCTGAACGCCGCGGTGGAAGCAGCACGCGCCGGCGAACAAGGCAGCGGTTTCGCGGTCGTGGCGGGCGAAGTGCGCAGCCTTGCACAGCGCTCGGCCGAAGCCGCCAAGGAAATCAAGTCACTGATCGGGGCGAGCGTCGAACGTGTCGACGCCGGCTCGAAACTGGTGAGCGACGCCGGCCACACGATGACGGACATCGTGAATTCAGTGCAGCGCGTCACGGACATCATCGGCGAGATCACCACCGCGTCGTCGCAGCAGAGCGACGGCATCGGCACGGTGAACACATCGGTGGTGCAACTCGACCAGATGACGCAGCAGAACGCCACGCTGGTGGAGCAAAGCGCCGCAGCAGCCGAATCCTTGAAGGAACAGGCCCTGAAGCTCACCGAGCTGATGAGCAAGTTCAAGCTCGACGCGGAGCAAGCGCTTGTCGCGCCTCGCCCTCAAATTTAGGTTCAATTTTCGGCAAACCTGCCGATAGCAAAGATCATCCCGTGTCCGAAAGGCAACCACCATGAACATGATCCACGACGCCACCCAGGTGGCACGCCACGAAGCAGCCCGTGAGGCGGCAGCCGCAGGCGGCGAGTTCCTGACCTTCCGCCTCGGCGCGGAGGAGTACGGCATCGACATCCTGAAGGTGCAGGAAATCCGCTCCTATGAGCAGCCCACCCGCATCGCCAACGCGCCCGCGTTCATCAAGGGCGTCGTGAACCTGCGCGGCGTGATCGTGCCGATCGTGGACTTGCGCGTGAAGCTCAATTGCGAATCGGTCGACTACAACAGCTTCACCGTCGTAATCGTCTTGAACGTCAAGGGCCGTGTGGTCGGCGCCGTCGTGGACTCCGTCTCCGACGTGCTCGAACTCGGCGCAGGCACGATCAAGCAAGCCCCCGAGATGCACACCTCAATGGATACCAGCTTCATCACCGGCATCGGCAGCGTCAACGACCGCATGCTGATCCTGATGGACATCGAAGGGCTGATGACGAGCGCCGACATGGGGCTCATCAATTCGGCCACGACGCACTGAGCGTTCTTGAATCGCCTTCCGCAATCGGGCGGGCAGGCCGAGGACATGACCCCGGAATAGCTTCCGGTTTTGGTCATGTCCTGAGAGGCTGAGAGCATTTCGATCATGCCCGCTCATCACGCCAAAAGACCCCCTGCTCGTCGGTACAAATGCTCGCCATAGCCCGGGCTATGGCTGCGCTCTTTGCGTCTAGATCAGGCGCCTTTTGACGTGCTGGTCGGTCACGCTCGAAAAACTCTCAGCCTCTGAGCTGCAGGTGAGCGGAGGATCTGAAGATCTTCTTGACGCACACTTGGCTTGGTTATCGCTGATGAAATTTGCGCTGCCCTTCAAGCTATAGGAAGTTCGAGCGGCTCGGCACCCGGGTGGCCTCGAGTGGTTCTCAAACGAGCCCGTGACAAAATTGGCGGCCTGCGATGATGGAAATCATCGCGGCAGGCTCGACCTCTCACAGTGTCAGGTTCGATCACATCGAATCAACGAAGAGCCAATTTTTCGATCGCCCCGAGTCGCGGCAGCCTTTCTTCATCCGAAAAAAACCAGAGCCAATGAAAACCCTTCACTCAATCAACAACATCCACCGTTTTGCCCTCCCGCTCGCCATTAGCGCCATGCTCGCTTCCTGCGGCGGCGGCGGCGGGGAAAGCGGAACTGGAACTGCCGGCCTCTCGGCACAGAGCAACTCGTTCAGTGCACTGGTGGGTACGTATGTGTTGCATTGCACCGCCGGCACCAATGATTCGGAACAAGGCACCCTCGTCGTGTCTATGCCGCAGGGCTCCGATAAGGCAAGCGCCACGATTCACAGCCAGTACTACGCAAGCAGCACGACCTGTGAGGCCAACAAGCTCGATACCGACGTCACTATTACCGGCCAGATTCGCGACTTGGCGAGCACGGTCAATCGCACGCTGGGCAGCAACACCGTGTCGGCGAAGGTGGTCGAGTTTCGCTACGACTCGCTGACCCTCTCCAATGGCACGCTGAGTGGATCGCTGCCGGCTTTCGGCGGGATGACCAAGGTGGCCTACGTCGTGAATGGCAGCAACGTGTACTTCACCAAGGGCGCACGGCTGGCCGACGGACTGGGCGACAGTCTGACGTCGACCCCTCTAACGAAGCAGTGACCCGGGCCAGAGCGCGCAAAGCCAAGAGTCTCATGAGACTGAACTCTCACGCGCGTGCTCGGCCACAAGAGCATCCACAATGCAACGGTTCGCCTGCCTTGACGCCTCGGGATACGGGTCTTGCAGGAACTGCGCTCGTGCGCAGGGTCAGACAGGTGCACCGGGGATGTGGGGTACATAGGGGGTAGCAAGCCCTATCGGCCGGAGAGCCGCATGTTTGCCAAGGGTCCGAGGGTTAGACCTTTGCATCGATGGCACCTTCAGAAAGCAACGAGTCCAACTCGACCCACAACGGGTCGCAGAGACCAACTCGGTAGGCCGAAGTTCTGAAAACCTGGTGCTCGCTCCGATAGAGCTGCCACAGGCTTTGCCTGCAGTCAGCGAGGCAAGCACGGACGTTTGCCAGCCGATCTGCTGCCTTGACCACCAGTGCTAGTTCATTTGGCCCATGCACCTGAGCCAGCTTGGCATACGTTTTGGCCTTTCGTTCTTTCCGATTGGCACCGGGCTCGTCGGTGAGCAAGCTTACGCAGGCTGCGATCTTTGGACCGAACTTGTCTTCGATTTCCGCAATGGTCGCGTCTGTGTCTTCGGCGGTGTCGTGGAGATATGCGACAACAACTGCCTCTTCACCGTAGGGCGCCGCCAGGGCTGCCACAGCATCGAGGTGAAACGAGTATGGGTGATCGCCGTACTTCTGCTCGGCATGAGCGTGGATAGCGAAGGAGCGGGCTTGTTGCTGCATGGAGTCAGGGAAGGTCAACGTTTGAGCTGAGGGGCGAGCTCCGGCATGGCGCTTGGCCCGCCGGACGGATGATGTACCACACCGGTAGACGGGCCAAGTACCATGCCGGAGCGAGTCCACTCGAGCGAAAGGTTAGGCATCGCTCGGCCACGCGCACCCTAGCGGCGAGATTCGCCGTGCGCTGGATCTCGGGACTGCCCCCGTACAACCAAGACCCGGATGTGACCGTTCAACTCGCGATAGATCACGGAGTACGGGAAGTCGTGCAGTGGATGGACCCGGCGAAGGTCGTCGGCGGGTGTGCCTATACCTGGAAACTCCACCAGCAACTCGGCCACGCGCTCGAACTCGTTCAGGAAGCGGTTGGCGAGCTTCGCTCCCCCTTCGCGCCGGTAGAACCGCGCGGCTTCAAGTAAATCAAGTTCGGCTCCGCGGTGGAGGCTGTACGTCATTCGAGGCTGGCACGAATGCGGGCAATGGCCTCGGGGCCCGACACAAGCGTCGAGGGGTCTGCGTCGGCCTCGGCATCACGCTTAGCGGCCAGTTGGTTCCAGCGAGCGTCACGCTCGTAATCGGCATCAAGGCTGGTGATGACTTGATCCAGGAGGCGTGCACGGTCGGCTGCTGGCAACTGCAGCACCTGCTGTGCAAGGAGTTCTACGGGTACAGGCATGGTGTTCTCCGGGGCTCAAGGCTATAGCTTGCCACAACGCCGGAGCCGCCTCGACCACGGTGGGTGTTTGCGAGGCCGAACGTTTGACCTGAGCGGCCGGAAGCGGCAAGGCGCTTGGGCCGCGAGGCGCATGATATGCCTGAGCGCTTCGCGGCCCAAGTGCCTTGCCGGTGGAGGTCCGCTCAAGCGAAGGGTTGGCCTCAGTCGCGGCCTGGCTACCCCTTGCACACCTTCTCGGTCACGGCGTTCTTCGTTGCGGCGTCAACGATCCAGACACACGACCTCTCCTTCTTGAGTTCTCCGGTCACTTGATAGGTGGTGCCTTCAACAGGCTTGAACTCGACGTATCCATCGACGCTGAAGAATGTTCCAGCCATCTTGCTGGCCATCTCGTGAATCGGAGCACCGGTCTGATGAGTACCAACTAGCTTCAGGCGCATTGGGCGGACCGGCGCAGGCACGATCAAGCATGTCCCCGAGATGCACACCTCGGTGGACACCAGCTTCATCACCGGCATCGGCAGCGTCAACGACCGCATGCTGATCCTGATGGACATCGAGGGGCTGGTGACGAGCGCCGACATGGGGCTCATCAATTCGGCCGAGACGTTCTGAACGGGAATCTGCCACCCAGCCGAACACCGGGGTTCGACCCGGTGGCCGGCGGGTCACCTCGTCTGGCGGCCAGGGGTGAAGGCGAGGGGTCCACTCAATTCGAGCTCCTCTATTCCTGCGCGGCCCTGCGCAAGGTCTCGACCACCGGCCGTCGCAGCACGTCGCGCAACCCCCACCATCCCGCGGCCAAGGCCAGCAGGGCACCTGCCACGCCGCCTGCCAGGGGCACCATGGGCGAGGCGTTCCAACTGAACTCGAAAGCGTACCGAGCCAACGCCCAACCCACTGCGATCGCGGCCAGCGATGCGAGCACGCCGGCCAATGCGCCTACACCCAGAAGCTCCGCCCGCTGCACTTGCGCGAGCAGCTTGCCGCTCGCACCCAGGGCGCGCATGACGGCAAACTCGCGGGCTCGCGACTCACGCGTCGCAGTGACAGCCGCGAACAGCACGACCAGGCCCGCCGCTAGCGTGAAGCCGAACAGAAACTCCACCGCCCGGATCACCTGGTCCAGCACGCGCTGGACCTGCCCGATGGAGGCCGACACGTCGATGTTGGTGATGTTCGGAAACTCACGACTCAGGGCGTTGTCGAATCCCGGTTTGGAAGGCGCCCTGAATGCGGCGATGTAGGTCACAGGCACGTCCTTCATCTGCGCAGTCGGGAACATCACGAAGAAGTTGACGCGCATCGAGCTCCAATCCACCTTGCGCAGGCTGGTGATGCGGCCTTCCGCCGCTTGCCCACCGATGTCGAAACGAAGCCTGTCGCCGAGCTTGAGATTCAGCGTCTGCGCGAGGCCATCTTCGACGCTCAGGCCATTGGCTTCATCCACGGTCCACTTGCCGCCGCTCAATTGGTTGTGCGACGGCAGCGTGCCCGAATGGCTGAGGTTGAACTCGCGGTCCAGGAGGCGCTTGGCGCGTTCTTCGACCATGTCGTCCGGAGTCACGTTCCGACCATTGATTGCGACCAGACGGCCGCGGATCATCGGGTACCAGTCGTACTGCTTCACCCCCGCGCCGCCGAGCGCGTTGCGGAATGCCTGCCCCTGCTCGGGCTGGATGTTGATGATGAAGCGATCGGGCGCATCGGGCGGCGTGGCCTTGCGCCAGCTTCCGATGAGGTCGGTGCGCAAGAGCACAAGCAGCACCAGCGCGAGCAGGCCCACGCTGAGCGCCGACACCTGCAGCACCGCGAAGCCGGGGCGCGCGGCGATCTGCCGCGTGGCAAGCACCAGCCATCGAGGCGCACGGGCCTGCGGCACCGCACGGCGCAAAACGATGACGGCAAGCCAACTCAAGAGCGCGAAGAGAGCGATGGCGCCAGCGAATCCGCCGACCACGATCAGTCCAAGTCTGAGGCTGGACGACACCGACAACAGCAGCGCGACAAAACCCAAGGTTCCCGCCGCCAGCACGGCGATCGACGCGGGCTTGAGCCCCCCCACGTCGCGCCGGATGACGCGCAGCGGCGGCACGCGCGACAACTGCAGCACCGGCGGCAGTCCGAAGCCCATCAGCATGGTGATGCCCATGCCGGCAGCAAAGAGGGCAGGCCAGATGGTAGGCGCGGGCAGCGACGCACTGACCAGCCCCGCGAGCAGCCAGACGAACATGTAGTGCACGGAGAAGCCCAGCACCACGCCTGCGGCGCTCGCGATGACGCCCGCCAGCATGAACTCAACGAGGTACTGCAAGGCGATGCTTCGCTGCGACTGGCCGAGCACGCGCAACATCGCACAATCGTCGAGGTGGCCGTTGGCGAAATCGCGCGCTGCAATGCCGACAGCCACGGCAGCCAGCAATGCCGTCAATAGCGCGACGAGGTTCAGGAATTTCTCAGCCCGGTTCAAGGTCTGCTGCATCTCCGGCCGTCCGGAGGCGAAGGATTCCACCCTCATGCCGCGCAGGTTCTGGCTCTTGATCTGCGCCTCGGACCAGTTGGTGAAGTTGCGCACCACCTCGTCGTTGCCGCCGGGGGACGCGACCGCGACGCGATAAGTGACGCGGCTCGCGGGCTGGACGAGGCCCGTCGACGCGAGGTCCGCCTCGTTGAGCATCACGCGCGGCGCAAAGCTCGTGATGCCGGTGCCACGGTCGGGTTCGATGACGATGATCTGGGTGATGCGCAGTGCCGCATCCCCCAGTAGAAGCAAGTCGCCGACCTTGAGGTTGAGTCCGTCGAGCAGCGCCGCGTCGACCCACGCGGTTCCCGGGTCGGGGGGGCGTGCCACGTTATGCGCAATGGAGCCCGCGCCTGCTCGCACACTCAGTTCGCCGCGCAAGGGGTAGCCCGAGCTCACCGCCTTCACGCCCACCAGCCGCGTCGCACCGCCCTTGGCGTCAGGTGCTCGGCCCATGCTCGGGAAGACGGCCGTGGTCGCCACGGTCAGCCCCATCTCGCGCGCCTTGGCGGCAAACGATTCGGGCGCGGGCTGGTCGCTCGCGATGATTGCGTCGCCGCCCAGCAGTTGCCGCGCGTCGCGCGCAAGGCCATGGTTGAGGCGGTCGGCAAAGAAACCCACGGCGCTCAGCGCGGCGACGGCCAGCGTCACGGCCACCATCAGCAGCCGCAATTCCCCGGCACGGAAGTCTCGCGTCAGTTGACGCCAGGCGAGATGCCAGAGGGAGGCGGGGCGAAGCGGCTTGGGCGTGTCCATCGTCGCGACCTTACACGCGATTCCTATCCCGGGCGAAACCAGGGAATGTGCGCGCGCGGGAGGCCAATCGGGATTGCATCAGCGTCTCAGAGGCTCTCTCAACTAGGCGCAAAGCGCAGCCATAGCTCGTGCTATGGCGAGCATTTGCACCGACGAGCAGGGGCCTTTTGGCGTGATGAGCGGGCATGATCGAAATACTCTCAGCCTCTCAGTACGGGTCTCGCGAGGTTGACGTCGGGCGGTCTGAATTGGTTCCATTCCGGCGCTCCAGTAGGAGCGCAGCCGTCGTTCCGTCTTTCGCCTTTTCACACATGCCTTCGCAGGCGCGCACAGGCACGTGTCATCCCTGGGGTCAACTGAGAGGCTGAGAGTATTTCGATCATGGCCGCTCATCACGCCAAAAGACCCCTGCTCGTCGTTGCAAATGCTCGCCATAGCCCGGGCTATGGCTGCACTTTGCGCCTAAATCAGGCGCCTTTTGACGTGCTGCTCGGACACGCTCGAATTACTCTCAGCCTCCGAGGAAGGCCGAGCGCAATGCCCGGCATACGGCCGGCACATCTACCAATGCATCATGCAAGCGACGACTGATCAGAAATCACACCACTCCGTCGTAACGAGTCGGTCAATGACCACGGCGTCGGTGCCTCAGCGGCAACGCCTCGAGTACTGGCTAGAAATGGTGTGTTCCACGTACTGCCATCTCGAATGCGACCCCCCCGAGGACATGCAAATCTTCGGCGACATCCGGTTCGGCCAGGTCGGCGCCGTTCAGTTCACGGAGTTGTTATCCAATTGCCGGGGAGTTCGGCGAACGCAGGAGCGCATTCGCAGCAGCGACGAAGACGACTATCTGGTCCTCGTTCAGCGCGAGGGAAGCGCAGTGATGCAGCAGGACGGCCGCACGGCAATCTTGAATCCCGGCGACTTTGTGTTTCACGCCTGCAGCAGACCCTACGAGTTGCACTTTGACCAACCACGCCATCACTTGAACGTGTTGCGGCTGAAGCGTTCTCAATTGGAGAATCACGTCGGCGACCTGGACGAATTGACCGCCACGACGGTTTCACGGCAGGAGGTGGCGAGTCAACTGCTGCTGTCGATGATCGAAACGCTTCACCGCAACGCCGATCAGTTGCATCCTTCGTCGGCGCCCGGCGTCTCGGACGCGATCACCAGCATCATCGGCGCTGGGCTGCGCAGCCTGCCGAAGGCAAACTTGCGCAAGACTTCGAACCTGACGGCTTACCACTTGGCGCGCATCAAGGCTCACGTGCAGAAGCACTTGCACGACCCAAATCTGTCTGTCGGGTCCATCGCGTCGGCGATGCAGCTCTCGCCGGATCATGTCTGCAAGCTATTCCGTGGCGAACCGACTCCCCTGTCTCGCCTGATCTGGCGGATGCGTCTCGACGCATGTCGCCGCGATCTGGCCGATCCACGCCAGGCGACGCGCAGCATGAGCGACATCGCCTTCTCTTGGGGCTTCAACGATGCCGCACACTTCAGCCGCACCTTCCGCGAACGGCTGGGCATGTCTCCCCGACAGTGGCGCAATCAAGAACTTCTTGCCAAGAACAACAAGTAGCCTGCCTTGCAGGCAGGGCGCAAAACCTCCAGCCTCTTAAGGATTTGGATCGCGGTAGAGACACCCATTGCTGGACGCCCCCCGCACAGATCCCAGCGGGCGTAATTCACGCACTGGGCTCCTACCTTGGGTGTGTGA
>Ga0136846_1215024_pt1 | contig 40007 bp, 41 predicted proteins | sample HopSoiMetagenom2_FD_96841 | JGI IMG/M metagenome (GOLD analysis project Ga0136846, IMG submission 96841) | Grasslands soil microbial communities from Hopland, California, USA - 2 Assembly 2016 (version 4) | ecosystem: Environmental > Terrestrial > Soil > Grasslands | place: USA: Hopland...
CTTCGCTGCGGAACTCGCCCTTGATTGGGCTCAAACAGTCCTCGCTCGTGCAGATGCTGTGCGGGGTATTTTCCAATCGGTTTTACTCCAGGCCCCGAACCCCGTCGGAGGTGGAAAATGAATAATTGTAAGCGGGTGCAGTATATATATGAGAAAAGGAATGGAATGGATTCCGGCTCAGAGGCCGGAATGACAAAGGCATAGCTTAAAGAAATAGATCCTTATTTCCTTCTATCCTACATATTTACTGGATACCTCCCAACCGCAGCCCCACCTCTCCGAGTAGTTCGGCCGTAATGGAAAACTGATTAGCAGAAGGAACTAACATACTGGATAAAGACGAGGACTGTTTGAGCGTAGCGAGTTCCGCAGGCTCAGTATGTTAGTTCCTTTTGCTAGTAATGTTTTTCATTTTAGGCCGAGAGGTTTTTCGGTTCCTTTTTTGCGGGAAAAAAGGAACATTACAAGGATTACAATTCGCGGTTACAGAATTTACTGAGGGGGTTTGATGAGGGGGATGGTGCCTTTAGGAAGAGGGAGTTGGGGTTGAGGAGCCTTAAGGTATATGACAAGGGGTGGCGGATAGTATTCATATAAAAGATACATTCTGGATCAGGGCGAAATGGTAGGAGCATTACTTTACCGACCTACTCTCTGGTAACAGATTTTGATATAGTAGAGATAAGATGAACTATACCAATCCCCGCATTGCTGAAGTTGCCGTTCAACTGCATACGCGCTTGAGCGAATCGCAAGACCCGGCTGAAATTTTAAAGGCCACCGAACTACGCGCGCTCTATGCCGAAATTCCGACATTGCCGCCTGAGGAGCGAGGTGCATTCGGCAAAGAGATAAATCTTCTTAAATCAGACTTAGAGCGGGCTATTGCTGAGCGGCAAGAAACCGCCGAAGCGTTGCCATCGATCGACATTACTGCGCCATTTGACACGAACATTGCTCCAGATAAACGGCCGAAATTACTCGCCGCCGACAATGGCAGCGCGCACCCTCTTATGACTGAGTTGGACGCCATTGTCGATATTTTCTATCGGATGGGCTTTACGGTAGCCGAATCGCGTCAATTGGACGACGAGTATCATATGTTTACCAGCCTGAATTTTCCCGAAGGTCATCCGGCACGTGATGACTACGACACTTTCATGACTACTCAAACCGACAAAAACGGCCACCCGCTCATTGCTCCAGCCCATACCAGTACCATGCAGAATCGCATGCTCCAAAAGTACCGATCTAATCTTGGGGCGGGCAAGCCGATTGCCATACTCGTCCCTGATCGCGTTTTTCGGAACGAAGATCTTGACGCCCGTCACGAGCACACTTTCTATCAATACGAAGGGATGTACGTTGACAAAGGGGTGCATGCCGGTCATTTGGTGGCGACACTTAAAGCATACTTTAAGGCTTATTTTGAGCGCGATATAGAAGTGAAAATTCAGCCGTTCTACTTTCCATTCACCGAGCCAAGTTTTGAATTTGCTGCGAGCTGCCCGTTTTGTGAGGGCAAGGGTTGTAACATATGCAGCTATAGTGGCTGGATTGAGCTCGGCGGTTGCGGCATGATTCATCCGAACGTACTACGTATGGCCGGTATTGACCCAGCCGAGTACACTGGCTATGCCTGGGGTTTTGGAGTGGAGCGTATGGTAATGGTCAAGCGGGGTATCGAAGATATTCGCCTGTTTGAAAGTGGCAAACTTGAATTCCTAAAGCAGTTCGCCTGAAGAAGAAAGGATATACATGCCAACTACTCCTAAGAACAAAACGGCCCTTACTCTCGAAGATTCAGCCTTGTGGCAGCTCGCCAAGAGTATGAGCGAGGCCGTGCGTAAGGTTGTCGCTGCGGTTCCTTATGAAGATCATTACACTTTCGCGTCAACCGCCATCCAGAACAGTACGCTCACCGCATCAGATATCGCGTTTGCCGTAGGCAAGGGGTCTGATGCCTCTCTATTCGACTATCACTATGCTCGTGGCCACCTATTTACAGCCAAAGGTTTGCTGCTCATGGCGCAGGATCTTAAGATTATCGCCATACCCAAGAGCTTGCTGAATGATTTCGACAAGCTGCAGCTACTCATCGAGCATGAAATTGACAGGCTTGAGCAATCAGATGCCACAAAAAAGGAAGGCAGTAGATAGATATGGCAGAGCCGACGCTCTTTGACAAGATTGTTACCGGGACGATTCCTAGCTTTAAGGTTTGGGAAGACGACCAGTATCTAGCCTTTTTAACGCCATGGCCGAATACGCCAGGCTTTACCGTGGTCGTACCTAAAGTCAATCCTGGCGATAATTATATTGATGTTGGCGATGCTGCCTACACCGGTCTGCTTTTGGCGGCCAAAAAAGTTGCCGTTGGTCTTGGGAAAGCGTTTGACGTTACCCGTGTTGGTTTAGTAATCGAAGGCGAGGGCGTGCCGCATCTGCATGTCAAACTCATTCCGATGCACGGCCAAAGTGACGGCCGCCATTCCCACGCTAGCCATAGTGAATTTTATGAGCAATATGCCGGCTATCTGACCACCATCGAGGGGCCGCGTATGAGCGATGACGAACTAGCAACAACCCAACAGAAAATCATAGAGGCTGTACGTGAAAATTAGTCTAAACACCATCAAATATCTTAACGAGCACTACCACTCGGCAGGCGACCCTGCACCGGATGGTGCCGACGCGTTAATCCAGAAAATTGGTGCCCAGCTGGGTGCTGTCGAGGAAATCATACCATTCGGTAAGCGCTTCGAAGGAGTGGTTATCGCTCGAGTCGTTTCTTGCATCGATCATCCGGATTCCGACCATCTCCATATTTGTAAGATCGACGATGGCGGCCAGACTGAGGGCGTGGAGCGCGACGAACATGGCCATGTGCAAGTGGTTTGCGGCGCGCCAAACGTCCGCGAAGGACTCACGGTTGCCTGGCTGCCTCCCGGCGCAACAGTGCCCGAGTCGTTAAACGACGCCGAGCCATTTGTACTGTCGGCGCGGCCCTTGCGGGGTGAGATGAGCAACGGGATGCTGGCAAGCGCCCGCGAACTAGCGATTAGCGACAGCCACGAAGGCATTTTGGAAATCGACGGCGACATTGCGCCGGGTACGCTTTTCGTTGATGCTTACCATTTGCGGGATGATCAGATTGTCGACATAGAAAACAAAATGTTCACGCACCGACCAGATTGTTTTGGGTATCTTGGCGTAGCGCGGGAGCTGGAAGGTATCCAGGGAAGGGCATATAAGAGTCCAGAATGGTATCGCATGGACCCCGACTTTCCTGGGATAGAAGCTGAAGCGTTACCCTTGGAGGTACGTAATGAGCTGCCAGATCTGGTACCTCGTTTTACTGCCATCGCCATGCGTGATGTCACTGTCGGCCCCAGTCCGGTGTGGTTGCAGGTGGACCTTGCTCGACTAGGCTTACGCTCCATTAATAATATCGTTGATTACACCAACTGGTACATGATGCTTACCGGCCAGCCGCTTCATGCCTACGATTACGACAAAGTCCGCGCACGAAGCGAGGGTGATGTGGCTACGATCATGGTCCGCAAACCAAACGAGGGTGAAAAAATAACCTTGCTGAATGGCAAAGAGATTGCACCTCGCCAGGACGCCATTATGATCGCCACCGATACTATGCTGATAGGTGTCGGCGGGGTAATGGGCGGCGGTGACACCGAGGTGGACATGCATACCAAGAATATCATTTTGGAATGCGGTACCTTTGACATGTATTCGATTCGCAAAACGAGCATGGCGCACGGCGTGTTTAGTGATGCTGTCTCGCGGTTTAACAAAGGTCAGAGTCCTTTGCAAAACCTGGCTGTGCTTTGGAAAATTATGGACCAGATCCGCGGCAATGCCGGCGGCAAAGTAGCAAGTCCGGTCATCGACATCAGGCACTTGCCTGACGGGGCTTGGGAGCGGGGGAATATTCATCCGCCAGTAATCGTCACACCTCAGTTTATAAACGATCGACTTGGCTTGAGTCTATCTATCGAAGCCATCGAGGCATTGCTCGTAAATGTTGAGTGCAAGGTAGAAGTACATGATGGCCAGTTAACGGTTATGGCACCCTTTTGGCGTACTGACATTGAAATACCAGAAGATGTTGTCGAAGAAGTTGGGCGGCTGTATGGCTATGATCATCTGCCGTTAGCGTTGCCGCACCGGGATATCACGCCTGCAGATAAAAACGAAATGTTCGAGAAGAGGACGCGCGTGCGCCAGGTTCTCGCTGCTGCAGGCGCGAACGAAATGCTCAGCTACGCCTTTGTACACGGCAAATTACTCGATAGAGTCGGTCAACAACGCATGAACGCGTATGAATTGAGTAATGCGCTCAGTCCTGACTTACAGTACCTTCGATTGAGCCTTACGCCAAGTTTGCTAGACCGGGTGCATGCCAATATCAAAGCGGGCTACGATCAATTTGCATTGTTTGAAATGAACAAGACCCATTGCGTAGGCATACAGGATCCAAGCGAGCCGGATGTGCCGCTAGAAGTGCTCCGTCTTGGATTGGTCGTAGCAATGAATGATAAGTCGGCTGCCCAAAGTGTGCATGGTGCACCGTTTTACCAAGCAAAGCGTTACCTGGAAGAGGTGACACTGGGCAGCATTCGGCAATTGGTCCCGCTCAAAGACTTTGAGTTTGGTGAAGATATCTGGGCCCGCGAACTATGTGCGCCATATGAGGCGGGCCGTAGTGCGGTTATTATGCAGGATGGTATGGTGAAAGGCGTTGTTGGCGAATTTCGCTCAAACGTCCGAAAGGCACTGAAACTTCCTGCTTTTACGGCTGGATTCGAACTTTCGTTAGATATGTTGCCTGTAACTTCAGGTGAAAGCTACACGCCCTTGCCACGCTTCCCAAAGGTAGAGCAGGACATTTGCTTAAAAGTGTCTGCCGATAAGACCTACCAGGAAGTGTTCGATTTGGCTTGGGACAGTATTGGTGGGGTATTGCCAGAAACAGCACTCGCCACACTGAGCCCTGTCGACATTTATCAGCGCGATGACGATCCCAGCCATCGGCAGATCACATTGCGCCTGAGCATTGCCAGCTACGAACGCACGCTCACCGACGAAGAAGTGACCAAAATACTCGACCACGTTGCGCTCACCGCAGCTGAAAAGCTCAACGCCGTACGTATCTAACTTCTGTTCTAGAAGCGACGTCGTCATACCGGACTCGATCGCTGCCCGAATACAAGGACGGCGAGGGGGCTCCCTATGACGGGATCGGTAAGACGATCAACGATGCCGAGTATTCTATCCGCCTTTTACATAGCTGTTAGCGGTCGGCTAACGGATCAAAGTGCCGCCTATGCTGTATGTACGTGCAACCACTGCACAATCGCAGGAATATCTAACTTGTCGGTAGCTATTTTTACCGCAAAGTCTTCAAGTTCACCTAACTTAGCCTTAAAGAGAACGCCATTAATTTCTAAGAGTGTTAGCCCTGCAAGCATAGCCGTACGTTTATTGCCGTCCACATAAGGATGATCAGCAATAATGCCGCGAATCATTGCTGCAGCCTTATCAATAAGGCCAGGGTACAGCTCTTCGTCGAAAACATTTTGAGTTTGTGCGGCAATTGCAGCCTCCAGCCTGCCAAGATCTCGTAAGCCTATGCTACCGCCTGTAGCTTCGACAACGAGGGAGTGTAGTTCAAAGAGTTGCTCGAGGGATAAGATATTCATCGCTTTGCGAGATTATCAAAATCTTTCTGGTAATCGCTAAGGATTTTTTTAGCCGTGGCTAGGACCTGCTGGTCCTCGCTATTCTTATTATGAAGAGGACGAACGATTACTTCAACTTCATCGCCGAAAGCGATGTTCTGTCTTTTAAGATCTTTAGCAGGGATGGTTACGCCGCCACTCGAACCTATTTTTATAACTTTTTGTATACTTTGAATCATAGATATATTATAACAACGTTATAATATATCGTCCAGGATAAAATGTGCATGGCTGAAAGCATTATTCGAGGAGAAAAAGATGTAACCTCCCTATAATGCCTTTAGGGCTCAATCCGCGGCAACTATCGTAATGATTTCTTGTAATACTTCTTCGTAAATAGAATCATTTAAGGATTACTGGGCTCCCGTCATTGACTCCCGGACATTCTTGGGGCATCATGTGAGAATATCAAAGCGGGAGGGTAGATGTCAGAGCAACTTCTTACGCCGTACATCGGACGAAATAATGGACGAATCCTCGCCCCAGACCCTAATGGTCCTGAATGGCAGCGAGAAGCAGCATGTCAGCCTGCAGTTGTGGAAAACGGGCCTGGTTATACTATGCTGTTCCGCGGTATCCCGACTCGCGAGTTTGCCGAACCGGGAAAATATAGATCAAGCATCGGGCTAGCAGATAGTAACAACGGCATCGACTGGGTTATTCGAGACGAGTCCCTTGAGATCCGGCATTTTCCAGAAGCACACGACCTAGGGGAAGAAGATGCAGGGGTAATACAGATAAGCCCTAATAGTAATAGATATGCCGTAACATGGAATAATGCCACTTATGGGGAAGATGGCAGAATACGCGTGGGCATCGGGGGTGCTATCGTAAAAGACAACTTCGAGACCGTTGAAAGTCAGACTCCTGTCATACTAGAATCGCTCCGACCTGGCTGGATGAGAGCCAAGGGTCTTGCTCTCTTTCCCGAAGAACTCGCTAATGGCAACAGGCCCTTTTTTGTTACGCTAGGCGCAGATGGACCGTATGATCTTATTGCCTATGATGAAGACCACTCTTTAGATGACATATTCCGGCTTGGTGAATCACCAAGCATCATTACCCCAGAGGATGTAGCAAGGATGTATGTTGAAAATATATATTTGCCTAACCTCGAAGAAGAAGTAGCTAGCGGAGGCCTCTTTAGGCGTTTTCTTGCCAAGCATGGTTTTGGTACAGAAAAGACCACGCGTGTCGTCGCAAGACGCGGCCCTGAAAGTGGTCCGTCACCTCTTAGAGTTGGAGAGTACTTCTTGCATTTTCTTTCCGGCGCCGATCTCGAGAAAGAGCCAACATGGGCTGTTGATGCTGCGGTCTTCGATCCCAAGGAACGCCAAATAGTTGGCTACCTTCGGAACGTTCTTACGCCTGATCAGTACAAACAAAAAGATGCTGTTGTAGGGAATGTATTTTTCCCTAAGTCCAATATCATATGCGACGGAGAGAAAACTGATAAAGAAGTATGGCTCTATGGTGGAATTGGCGACGTAGCTTCCGGCGTAGCCAAAGGAGACCCGTGCGCGATTGTCGATCGAGCACTGGACGCAGGTTACCAGAGATCAAAGTACCCTCATTAGATCATATATCTAAAACGATAGCTAGAGTCACCCCAGTCTTCACTAAGATAGTGTGAGCGATTTACCCATATCTGATGTTCTGAATATAAGGTATTCCATGGCTTATATATGATAGAGGGTACCTTGTAGACCAGATCAGAGGTGGGGTGTGCCACGCATTGCACACTTCGGCAAATGACGTTATGATCGTTTTATGAATATACATAGCGGTGAAAGATTGTATGGTGCAGTTGAAGCTGGAGGCACAACCTTTGTGGTGGCTGTCGGCACTAGCGAAGGTGAGATTCTTGAGCATTCAGAATTTGTCACGGGAAGCCCCGAGGCGACATATGACAAAGTCTGCGATTTCTTCGATGAGAATCCTGTATAAGCTCTCGGCGTTGCGCATTTTGGGCCCTTCGGTCTTGATCCCTCGTCACCCTTATACGGCCATGCGCTGGCAACCCCTAAACCTGACTGGCAACATGTTAATGTCGGAGGAATGCTAGAAGCTCGGCTGGGCAGACTACCTATTGCCTATGGCGGTGACGTAGATGCTGCATTATTAGGTGAGGTGGCTTACGGAGAGGCAAAAGATCAAGAAGACTATGTGCTCATGAAGATTGGCACCGGCATTGGTGTAGCTGCTATGTCTGGGGGTCGTTTGGTTAGTAGCAGCAACCGGGGTACCCCTGAAATGGGGCATTTAATAATCAAACGTGATGCCGACGATGCATTTACCGGCGCATGTCCAGCACATGGCGACTGCCTGGAGGGCCTTGCCAGCGGTGGGGCTCATAAAAAGCGACAAGAACAGGGCGAAGATCTGGATTGGGATCGCCAGGCGAGATATATAGGTTTGGGGGTTCATAACGCTGTTTACTCGCACCGTCCCAGTGTAATGATGCTTGGTGGAGGTGTCATGGCACACGAGGGGCTTTTTGACGCAGTCCGCGACCAGGTTGTAAATTTGAATAAAGGTTACTTAGAATTGCCAGAGTTTTTCTTATCTAAAGATGGGGAGCGTATGGGGGTAAAAGGTGCGTTCCGTCTTGCGATGTCAGCAGTGGCTTTACGTGGCAATAATGCTCAATAATAGCCAGCCTACTTTGCTTTATGATTCCTATTACTTCTAGGATGGTATACCAACGAGCGTATAGAGTTGTGCGCTGTACTGGCACTAGTAAGCGGAACGGTTTGGAAATTTATAAAAGCCTTCAAGCAAGCCACATTTTTCATAGAGGGCTATCTGCAAAGCGTATTTGCCAAAAATGCTCTCTAGCAGACGTCACCGGAAATTTCTCGTTGACTCTTTGGCAGTAAATTTTGTCATCTATTATTGCGTTATGGCGTCGAGGGACGCTGTCGGCTGGAAGGTTTGGCAATTATTCGTCGGTGTTTTTTAGTTGTCGCTTCCAGAGCCGGGCGTAGATGCCATTTTTAGCAAGCAGCTCTTGGTGAGTTCCATCTTCGGCACACACGCCTTTCTCGATGACGATAATACGGTCCATTTCAGACAGCGTACTCAAACGATGTGCGATCACAATAGCCGTCTTGCCTGCAAGGATGTGCGAGAATGAGTTTTTGATGATTTGCTCGCTCTCACTATCCAAAGCGCTCGTAGCTTCGTCTAAAATCATAATGGGCGTATGACGTAGCAGGGCGCGAGCAATGGCGATGCGTTGCTTCTGGCCGCCGGACAATTTCACGCCCCGCTCGCCAACGATACTGTCAACGCCATCCGCCAGCTGCTCGACAAAATGCCAGGCGTGAGCAGCGCGCAGGGCTTGGTACACTTCGGCGACGGATGCGTTTGGTTTGCCGAGGAGTACATTTTCTTTGATGCTGGCATGGAACAGGAGCGGCTCCTGGGGCACATAAGCCATTTGCTCTCGCAGGTTTGTTTGCTTTACACTGCGGATATCCATGCCGTCGAGCAATATCTCGCCTTGATCTACGTCGTTAAAACGTAGCAGCAGCTTGGTGAGCGTGCTTTTGCCTGCGCCACTTAGGCCCACGACACCAACTTTTTGGCCAGCGGGGATGTGCAATGAAAAGTTTTGGAATACCGACTGTAAATCGGTTTCGCTACTGTAAGAAAATGAAACATTGTTGAATTGAATGTCTCCGCGAACCTTTTTGAGCTTTTTAGGACGGGATGGGTCGCGCACTGCATTTTGTCGGTGTAATATTTCGAAGGCCGGAATGATCTTATCTACCAAATCATCATGTTCGTCGAGATCCTCGGACAATGCATAGATGCCATTTAAAATCGTTGTCGTGTAGGTAATTACTAAAACGGCCACGGTGATACGAATGTGACCGGTACTCATTTGCTGGACGGTGAACCACAGGAGGGCGAGAAAGAAGGTGACGGTAATGCACTCGCGAATAGCAACCAATTTCGCTTGACGGGCGTACCGCTGACGGAAGACCTCAGCTTCTGCCGTTGCGCCTTCACCGATGCGCTTGATATAGGTGTGCTCTTGTGCGGTAGACCGGACGGCTAAAATATTGGCGATAACATCAGCCATTCGCCCGGAGTTCTGTTTATATAATTCCCGCGACTGTGTACGGAGCGGTCCAATAGCATTAGATGCCCATAGTAAATAGATCGCCTGAGAAATGCTGAGCCCGAGCGCTACCAGGCCAAGACGCACGTCTACCCACAAAATAACGCCTAAGGGAAAAATAATGCTCAGCACGGTGGTCGTAAAGCGATCACGGATTGCCCTCACCAGATTGACGCAACTATCGACGTATTGTCTGGTGGCACTGGTGAGATACCCGGCCATATTAGAATGAAAGAAATCAATATCAGCGCTCACTAGGCGGGAGAAGTAGGTGGCCGTTGAGGCGTGATATATCTTGTTTTCGCCGCGCATGCCAATGTATCTGGTGAGCGGCACGCAAATAGCAATCAAAGAGGAGTTACTTACAAATAGTATAACGCCCCGATAGGCGCCGCTATAGTCTCTGCTGGAGAGGTGGCCGATGATGATGCTTAGGGCTATAGGCAAAACGATGAGCTTGCAGATCCTGCTGACAATCTGCAAGAGAAACGACGTTCGCACATACCACGACGAACCAAAGGTCTGCCACAGGTGTGTGTACACCAGTCTATATTTTTCCAACCCACGGAGCATTGGCTTATTCTATCATCCTAAGCGAATATACACATCTTCTCCTCATCGCCCATATCACCGTCATATCGAACTTGATTCGGTAACCACGAGCCTTTAGGCTGCTTGGATCCGGGCTCGTAGGTCTGGGCGACAAGAGTAGGTGGATTCTGAAATGAAGGGAATGGCATGTCTTTCCGGCACTATCCAAACTCCCGTATGACGTATATAGTTTTGGATAATGAAACGTATACTTCGCACTCTTTGTTTTTGCCTTACTATAAGTTTTTTGTGGCTGTTTCTAGCCGCACCATTGGCTCATGCCGGCGTTAATAATTTCTCGATTGATAGTTTTTCGGCGGATTATGCACTCACCAATCAAGATCGCCAAGGTGAGCTGCTAGTAACCGAACGCATTATGGTTATCTTCAATGGCTACAACCATGGCATTTTGCGCGCTCTTCCCAGTAACTATAAAGGCCACTTGCTGCAACTGCACGTTGCCGATGTCGCTTCCGACACCAGTGCGCCCACGCAGTACAGCACGTATAACGATCACGACAATATGGTTATTAAGATCGGCGACCCGGATAAAACGGTTACTGGTGTTCAGGAATATATCATCAAATACAGCGTACGAAACGTTATTTCTTTTTATCCAGATCACGATGAGTTATATTGGGATATCAATGGCGACCAGTGGGTGCAGACCGCGCAGTCCGTGTCGGTAAACTTGCATCTGCCACAAGGATTGCAGGTAAGCGACCGCCAGCCGATTTGTTACGCTGGTGGCGATGGCAGTACTGCGCAGGACTGCTCGATTACGTATAACAGTCGGTCGCGCATCATATCGGCAGGTAGCAATAGTCCTTTGCAGTCCTATCAAACGTTGAGTATTGTTGCTGGTTTTAATAAAGGTTATTTTCATCCTTCAACATTTGCCGAGACACTTAATGAACATGCCAAGACGATTATCATATTTTCGATCGTCTTTTTGGTATTGGTGATCCCAAGCGGTACCTATTGGTGGCGGCGTGGGCGTGACCCTAAGGGCCGCGGGGTGATCGTGCCCGAGTACGGTCCGCCGGATAATCTGCCTCCGATATTAGTAGGGACAATTGCCGATTTCCAGACCGATGGCCGGGACATTACGGCCACGGTCATTGACATGGCAATTAAGGGTTATATTGTTATTGCCGAAACAACAGAGCATAAGAAGATCTTTAAAGACATCAATACGTTTACGCTTCGGCTGGTGAATGATGATATCTCCGGCCTCAACGAGTTTGAAAAAATGCTGATTACGGCTCTTTTCCCAACTTTCAAGAAAGGCCAAGAAGTAACACTGGACGAACTGAGGACCAAACTATCCGAAACAGCTGACACACTTCGTAAGCGTGTTCGCAAAGTATTACTCGATCAAGGCTACCTGAGGACAAGCCCCTTAGCTATTGTCGGCACCAGTATGGTCGGCTATCTGTGGAGTGCGCTGTTTTTTGCAGGATTTGTTATTGCGGCTATACGTATAGCTTCTGTTGGACTAGTGGTTGGCGGACTCAGTGGTGCGATTGTTGCAGCGGGGTTTGTGTATAAATCATCGAGCCGCACGGCGAAGGGGGTGGAGGCTCGCGAGCACATTTTAGGGCTTAAAATGTACATGGAAGTGGCCGAAGCGCAGCGGATCAAGATGTTGCAAGGTCCAAACGCACGGTATGCCGATAAGCCGAGTGGCCCAGTTTACACCGTTACTTTATTTGAAAAATTGCTTCCTTACGCTATGGTGCTGGGCGTTGAAAAACAATGGGCCAAACAGTTCGAGAGTATCTATCTTGCGGCTCCGGATTGGTACCATGGCAATTGGGCAACCTTCAATGTGCTGTACATGACGAATGCATTAAATAATAGCCTCAATACGCAAATCAGTAGCACATTTAGTGCTCCATCGAACGCTAGTGGCAGCGGCTTTGGGGGCGGCGGTGCTGGTGGTGGAGGCGGTGGCGGGGGCGGAGGAGGCTGGTAGTGCGTGAACTAGTACGAATTATACGATTCACTAAAGATTTGTGGCGCTATTACGCAGCGATTTCGATCTTTACGATTTTGCTTGCCGCAATGAGCCAAGTCCAGCCGCTTTTGACGAAGGGCGCTATCGACCAGATCACTAAAATACTGGGTGGTGGGCACGCCAATGTGAAGCTCGTCGGCGTGTTTGCGGTCCTCATGTTTGTAACCGATTTTGGCCAGACATTGCTCAGCAATATTGGGGGCTACTATGGTGACCTGATGAGCGCCAAGCTTCAGAAAGAGTTGAGTCAAAGATACTATCAGCATATCCTAAGTCTGCCGCAGCAGTACTTCGACAGCGAGTTATCGGGCAAAATCATCAATCGCATGACCAGAGGGATCGGCCAGATTGGTAACTTTATGCAGGTGCTCAGCAATAACTTCCTGCAGTTTTTGTTTAGCACCCTCTTTTCGCTAATCGTCGTCTTCCACTATAGCTGGCAAGTGGGGTTGATGCTTTTGCTTTTGTACCCGATTTTTATCTGGCTCACGACACGAACTAGCGGCAAATGGCAAGCGTACCAGAAAGACATTAACGAGCAGCAGGACATTGCCAGCGGCCGGTTTGCTGAAGCTGTGAGTCAGCTGCGAGTTGTAAAAAGTTTCCTACAAGAGACGCGCGAGCTACAATTTTTTGGCAAACGATACCAGAAAGTGCTCCAAACTACCCGGCCGCAGAGCAAACTGTGGCATACCCAAGATGTGTGGCGGCGGCTGGTACTCAACCTGATCTTCTTTGGTGTGTATGCCTATATATTTATCGAAACGGCGCGAGGGATGTACTCACTTGGCACGATGGTGTTGCTTATCCAGTACGCTATGCTTATCCGTTTGCCTATTTTTACCATCAGTTTTCTCGTAGATCAGACACAGCGGGCTGTTTCTAATACGCGGGAATATTTTGACGTATTAGATCAAGAGCCAGAGATTGTCGACCGAGGCGATGCACGGCCCTTACGTGTTGACGATGGCGAAATTGTGTTCGACACAGTTCGATTTGGCTATGAGCAAGACAGGATGGTCCTTAAGAACATTGATTTCACAATCCGTCCTGATACCAAGGTGGCATTAGTGGGTGAAAGCGGTGAGGGTAAAACCACGCTCACCAGTTTGTTATTGCGACTGTATGAGGTGAATGATGGTCAGATTCGGATTGACGGGCAGGACATTAATGCGGTGACCCAGCGTTCACTACGCGGTGCGATAGGTATTGTCTTCCAGGAGCCGGCGTTGTTTAGCGGAACGATTCGCGAAAATATCAGCTACTCGCGTCCCAGGGCGACCGAAAAGGAGGTCCTTGCTGCTGCCAAAGCCGCCAATGCGCACGAATTTATAAGTAAGTTCGAGAAGGGGTATGACACGGAGATCGGTGAGCGCGGCCTAAAGCTAAGCGGGGGCCAAAAGCAGCGGATTGCGATTGCACGTGCTCTGCTTAAAGATGCCCCGATTCTTATTCTTGACGAAGCCACCAGCAGCCTGGATAGCCGCAGTGAACATATGGTGCAGGAAGCGCTGGAACGCCTGATGAAGGGCCGGACAACACTAATCATTGCTCACCGCCTGAGCACTATTCAGCACGTCGATCAGATCATCACGCTCAAAAACGGTCGTGTCGATGAAATGGGCACACCAGACGAGCTTGCCCGCAGCGAAGGTATTTACGCTCAACTATTGGCTCTGCAGCGCGGACATACCGAATCCGGCAAAAAGCAGCTCAAGAAATACGGCATCGCCGGGTAGCGGTTGGCGGCGGCGGTGCCAGTGCACTGCCTTTCAAGCTGGATGCAGTCGTCTGCTCAGCCTGGTCGTACGATGTGCCAACGTACCGCGACACTAACGGTCCTCGAGCGCGATAACTATCGCGCCTCTAACGCTAGAATGGTGCATATTTCGGCAACGCTCAATGTAATATATTCAACGACGTTGAATTATCGAGTGAACCGTACTATGCTTATGATTAATGGATACAGCTACTAAAAAGGCAGGTAGGCGGCCCGGGCAGAATAAGACAAAAGCAAAGATTATTGTTGCCGCTGAAGCACTATTCACCAAAGAGGGCTTCGATCACACGACAATCCGGTCTATTGCGAAGCACGCTGAAGTCGACCCCGCCCTTGTTATGCACTACTTCGGCAGCAAGCAGGAGTTATTTATAGAGGCCATGGCGCCATCGCAGCAGATGCCCCGCAAAATCGCGCAAGAGCTTACGCGGGGCGATCCAGAAACAATGGGCTTCCGCTTGGCTACGCTTTTCGTGTGTATGCTAGAGGCGAGGTCTACGGGTCATGTGGTGGTGAATGTTCTTAAGGCAGCGGTGCGTATCCCCGGTGCTGCAGCCCTCCTAAAAACAATATTGGTGCGACCGATATTAAAAGCCTTTAAGGAGTCCACATTCGATCATGCCGAATTGCGAGCGACGCTTGCACAATCACAGCTTGTTGGCATTGTGTTGACTCGCTATATAATCAAGATCGAACCGCTTGCCTCACTGCCGTCCAACGAGCTTATAGAGTGCATCGCGCCTACCTTACAGAGATATTTGACTGGTAATTTGAACGGTAATCGAAAGGAGATTTTATGAGCGGTTCGGCTGTCCAGGTAAAGGATGTATCTGTCGTACTTGGCGGTTATTATCATGCCCTGAAACATGTAAGTGTCGATATACCGGCAGGCAAAGTGGTCGGCTTCATTGGTCCGTCGGGGGCGGGCAAAACAACACTCATCCGGAGCATCGTTGGGAGGCAACGGCTTTCCAGCGGTAGTATAACGATCGATGGCCTGCCGGCTGGCTCGGCAAAACTTCGTTCGCAGATGAGTTATATGACCCAGGAAGCGTCCGTATATAATGACCTCACCGTTCAGGAAAATCTCCAGTATTTCGCAACCATGTTCGGTATACCTTCGAAAGAGGTGAGTGAAGCCGTTTCGAGCATTTTGCGTACCGTTGATATGGCAGACCATGCGAGACAACTTGTCGATAAGCTGTCAGGAGGGCAAAAACAGCGTGTCTCGCTTGCCATTGCGTTAATTGGCTATCCCAAACTAATGGTGCTCGACGAGCCTACTGTTGGGCTTGATCCTGTTCTGCGCGAGCAACTCTGGCGACTATTTCGAGAGCTGACCGCGAAGGGAACGACGCTTATTATTTCAAGTCATGTTATGGATGAGGCTGAACGATGTGATGACCTTTTGCTGATTCGTAATGGCGAGCTGCTGGCACATGGATCCCCGAAAGCGCTCTGCGAGCAAACCAGCACATCGTCAGTCGAAGATAGTTTCCTTAAATTAGTAGGAGTGAAGGAATGAGTATTCGTAGGACACTAGCCACTGCAAAACGCGTATTGGGCCAACTCAGGCACGACCCACGGACTATTGGGTTAGTTATCATGGCGCCGATTTTGCTCATCACAATCTTAAAGTACGTTTTTCAGGACGAACCTCAAGTATTCGATACGGTTGCGCCTATGATGCTCGGTATCTTTCCGCTGCTTATGATGTTTCTTATCACGTCGATTGCGACGTTGCGGGAGCGAACGACCGGTACGCTAGATAGGCTAATGACTGAACCAATGTCGAAGCTTGACCTGGTGCTTGGTTATGCCCTGGCGTTCTCATTATTTGCGCTTGTACAGGGTGCAGCAATTAGTTTCGTGACCCTCGGCCTGTTTGGCGTTACGGTTATGGGGGGCACAATCCCTATCCTTATCGCTGCCATTCTTGCGGCCTTGCTGGGTATCGCACTCGGACTTTTCGTAAGCGCGTTTGCCACCAGTGAATTCCAGGCGGTACAGCTAGTTATTCCTACGGTATTTCCCCAAGTGCTGGTCTGCGGCCTATTCGCCCCGCGGGAACATATGGCTAAACTATTGCAATGGCTGGCCGACATATTCCCTGTGACCTATAGCGTTGACGCTATGAAACAAGTGACTATTCATAGCCAGTGGGCTTCAGCGCTAACACGCGATATGATCGTGGTGGTTGGATATGCGGCCGTAGCCCTCATTCTAGGGTCGATAACCATCCGACGCCAAGATACGTAGCACCAGTGAAGGGTAGTATCTCGGCATGTTACTAAGCCTACTTGCAATCGGGGCATGGTAGTGTGTAACAAGCTGGATGTAGTATCAATCTTCTTAAAGCCGCAATTAGACTCCTGCAATAACATGTCTTTACGGCTAGCCACGTGGCCCAGGTGTGCGTATAATAATGCTATCTAGTAGGGATCGGAGGATAAGAGATGGCGAAGACACGCCCCCGCGAACGCGTGATTGCGCTTATAATTGCAGTATTATTCTTTGTTTTTTCCTTTGGCCTCAGTTTTGTGGTCATTTGGCAACTGTACAAGAACAATAAGGAGGCAAAAACAGTGAATCAAACATCCACATCGAGCAACGCATCGAATAATTCGACAAGCCCCAATGGGCAGAGTGGCAAGCTGGAAGGTACGAAACTGGTTGGCTTTACTCCGGTAGCGCAGATTAGCAGTTTGCAAATGGTAGACCAACAAGTTGGCTCTGGCACTGAAGTGAAAGCCGGTGATACGGTCACGGTGCACTACACAGGCGCGGTAGCCGCTACCGGCATTATCTTTCAAAGCTCTTATGATACTGGTCAGCCGGTTAGCTTTCCGCTTGGTAATGTCATCCAGGGCTGGCAGAATGGCATTCCCGGTATGAAAGCGGGAGGCAAGCGCCGTTTGCTTATTCCTGCTGCCCAAGCGTATGGCGCAAATCCGCCCCAGGGTTCTGGCATTCCTGCGAATGCTGATTTGGTGTTCGACGTCACTCTGATCTCGATTGGCAAATAAGAGAGCAATTAGCGTAAAAAACACAATATATAGCGCGTTGCGTATAGCATAAGCGCTATATATAATAGACACATACAACAAAAGAAACACTTGTAGAAGGGAGAATCATGGTCAAGAATATTACTGTTTTTACCACCAATACGTGCGCGTACTGCAGCATGGTTAAGAGGTGGTTGGACGCCAAGGGCTTTGGCTATGACGTAGTAAATCTGGATCAAAATCCAGAGCGCCAGGCTGAAGCATTAAAGGCGAGCGGCGCCTTGACCGTCCCCGTCACCATTGTCACCAAGCATGACGACACCCAAGAAGTTATTGTGGGCTTTAATTTGGCCCGTTTGGCACCGGCAGTTGCTGCCTAAAAGTAAGAGAAAGATATAGATCAAAATATGGCAGAAGATCCAACACGCACCAGCGCTCCCGTACATGATGTAATTATGATTGGCGCGGGTCCAGCGGCACTTACCGCCGCTATCTATACCACGCGCGAGGACATTGACACGGTGCTGTTCGAGCGCGGTGTGGTAGGCGGCTTGGCGGCCGTTACCGATTGGATCGATAACTATCCAGGCTTTCCAAAAGGTATTGCTGGCTTAGAGTATGCCGATTTGCTACGCGAACAAGCCGAGCGCTTCGGGGCTAAAATTGAACTTGGTGAAGTAACCGAAATTTCTGGTGAAGTAAAGGGCATTACGGACGAGGGTAAGTACAGGCGCCTGGAAACTACCGAAGGCGAAATGCTTGCCAAGGCGGTGCTCATTGCCACAGGCAGTGATTATAAAAAGATTGGCGTGCCGGGCGAGCAGGAATATTATGCACGCGGCGTCCACTATTGTGCTACTTGCGATGGCGCCTTCTATAGAGACAAGCGTTTGGTGGTCGTTGGCGGTGGAAATTCGGCCGTGCAGGAATCGATGTTCTTAACTAAATTTGCCTCGCACATCGACCTGTTAGTACGGAGTGATAGTATGCGCGCTTCCGAAATTTTGCAGCACGAGTTGTTCGAAAAGCACAAAGATAAGATTACTGTGCACTTCAATACGACAACTGACGAAATCGTTGGCACTGACGATAAAGTGACCAAGGTAATAGGTACTGATACGACAACAGGCAAAAAGATGGAGTATGAAACCGACGGTGTTTTCGTGTTCGTTGGTCTCAAGCCAAATACGGAATTTTTAGCAGACACGAACATCGAACTCGACGAACGAGGTCTCATCAAGAGTGATGAGCACTTGCAAACCTCGATGCCTGGCGTATTTGTGGCTGGCGATGTCCGCTCTGGTGCCACTATGCAGATCGCCAGCGCCACTGGCGATGGGGCTACGGCCGCACTGCACATCCGTGAGTATCTCAACGAGCACGCTCGAACACACGGCGACTCCTGAGAATAGCTTCAGGGTGCAGTGCTATACTGGGTTGGTAAGGAGCTTTTACTATGAAAAAGGGGATTATTACAACAGCTATAGTAGTTGTTGTGGTTTTGGGCGTGGTCCTTATGGCATCTCAAAAGAAAGATTCGAACAAGGCTGCGAATGGTGCCGGATCTTCTACGCAGAACGGTTCGGCTACAAGTAATAATGGCTCTGCAGGAAATATGAGCACTATGAACGGCGCTGATGGTACCCAGTCCAAACCGAGTTCCGCGCCAAGCCCATCATCTTCTAGCACAGGCGCTTCTCAAGCTACCTCCGAAAAAGTCGCTATCCAGAATTTCACCTTTTCACCCACCACCCTAACTGTCAAAAAAGGTGCGACGGTTACCTGGACGAATGACGATACTGTCCAACACACGGTGACGATTGACAGTGGTACTGGCCCTCATAGCCAACCCCTCAATAAAGGCGATACATACACATACACCTTTAGTGCAGTAGGTACCTACAAATATCACTGTTCATTCCACTCCAATATGACAGCGTCAGTGACGGTCACGGAGTAGGGGATGAATCAGAAACTGAGCAAGGCTGATGAGCTGTTTTTTGTAGTTGATGAGAATGATCACCCTCGGGCATCTCTGCCTCGCAAGCTTGTACATGGACAAGGTGTTTGGCATAGGGTGTCCCACGTATGGATACAGAACGACAAAGGGCAGTTGCTCTGCCAGCAGCGTTCGCTAGACAAAGAATTGTTGCCGGGGTTTTGGGAATGTTTTTTCGGCGGACATATCCGGCCGAACGAAAGCTACGAACAGGCTGCTATCAGGGAGGCATCCGAAGAGCTCGGTATTAATGTGGCTACCCGGGATTTACGGTTATGGAAAGTCTACAAGTTTTCTGACAACATGGGGTACAACAATGAGTTTATGGGTATATTCATTATTGGCTGGAATGGCGCCATCAAAGATTTGACCTTTAATGATGGTGAGGTGGCCCAAGCAGCATGGAAAGACATTGCTGAAATTAAGCAAGCAATCCGTGAAAAAGGTGGTAGGAGCTGGACGAGCGTGGGCTACGAGTTACAGCTACTGGACGAACTTGAAGGCGAAAGGAACTAGCATGAGCGATTATCACGACAGACGAGCCAAAGAAATTCTGGGGAAGATTATTTACGCGACTGTTGCCACTGCCAGTAAAGCTGGCAAGCCGCATAATTCACCGGTTCGGTTTGAATACGATGGAAACCTGAATATTTATTGGTTTTCTGATAAAGAGAACATTCATTCGCAAAATGTGCGAGAGAATGAAGATGTCTTTATTGTCATCTACGACAGCACAGTACCAGAGGGTGAGGGCGAGGGTGTGTACTTTGAGGCCAAAGCATCCGAGGTGGCCGATCCTGAAGAAATCAACCGTGCGCGGCGCATCAAGAGAGGCGCTGACTTCCCCGGCGATGCCGACGACTTCTTAGGGAGCGCAATACGTAGGTGCTATAAAGCTGTGCCGCAGCGGGCGTGGATGAATGAGGCTCAAGTCGAAGACGGGAAGTTTATCCGGGATTTTCGGGTTGAGATTGCGCTAGACGTCTTGAAGTCCAGATAGATACGTCAGAGGCGCAAGAGTTGTCGAACTTGGATAGGCTTACACGCTACCCGGCATGAGGTGGCGGCGAGGTGGAAGTTTCGCGCAAGAACCAATGCATATCGTGGTGACTGAATTCGTCGTGCATGTCCTTATATTTTTCGTCCAGTATTTTGACCATCTTGCGTACTAAGCGATCTGGGTCGGTATCATAGATGACCAAATCGTTTTGCGGAGGGGGGAGTAGTTTCATGAGGTCTGGGATGGCATCAGCAGTGCCGCCACTGCCAAGTAAGACGCCGCAGGGTTTATGGGCTTCGAGCGCCGAAGTAAATTCATGCAGTGAGCCAAATCTTCCGCCAATAGTGAGGATAGCGTCGCTTGACTGGACCAAATACAGGTCGCGGCCAACATATGTCAGGCCGGTGAAATTAATAAAATCAAAGACATCGTACGGCAGTCGATATTTATGTACATGTTCCCTGAGTGACCCGGCGGGAGAAAAGCCAATGCTGGTGCCACCCTCTTCTTTTGCGCCGCGCGCGGCAAAGTAGGGCAAACCCACGGTGGCGCCGGTAGTGAGAATGTGCCCGGAGTGTGCGATAGCCCTGCCAAGTTCTTCTGCCATTTCGTGATCAGCTTTCACCGTTGGGCCGGCTGCCGCGCCGGAGACGCAGATAGAGTAGCGGAGGTACTTAAGATCGTTGAGGTCTGGTGCCATGTATGTTTATCCTTATGCTAATTGTACGATTCTTGCCCGGCGAACGCCAGGGATTCGGTTAATTCGCCCGCTAATTGTTGGTGTACAGCTGTTTCCAGGTTGGCCTGATTGAGGTAATGCATCATGAGTTCGTGCCAGACGGTGTCGCGGACAAAGTGAACAATGCGATCAGCAAAGGGGAGATGATTACAATAACCAAGCGCCACGTCGAGCACGTTGCAAGATACGATTTCGCCCGCATGCAGGAGGCCTAAGGTCTCACTGCCTTGCCAGAATGCGAGCCTGGGGTCAAGTTTGGTGAGCAACTCCTCGCCGCTCGTCCACTGTAAATCTTCCGGCTGCACGTGCGGTTCAAAAACTTCCGGGTGATACGAATCGGTAAAACGTGCGTAATAGCGTTGGATCATCCGCCATGGCACTGGCTGGTCGGCCAAGCGTGCTGACGTATAGGGCTCACTTATGGATGATTGCTGCAGGCGTTTGCCGAAATCAGGCTTTACCTGTTGCAGCTTAGCATATGAGCTGTGGGCACGGATGCCATTCATCTCTTCGGAGAGGAGCAGGAGCGTGGTGATAGCTAAGCCGTCCACATCTTGTTCGATGGGCAGCAGGACGATGGCGCCAAGTTCATGAAAGCTGAGGATGTTGTGTTTAGAAGCGCTGACATAATTTTGGGCTAACTTATGCCAGCGTGCGGTTGAAGGGTGGGTAATGGTGATAGGCGCGTCTTCGAAGTCGCTTGGGGTAAGTTTGCTGTATTGTTCCCTGAAAGCTTTATGCCACGAGCTGGGTTCTGCAATGAGTGCAGCGGCGTAGAGGTTGGCGGGAGTTTCGTGTTTGAGCATTGAGTCGGCCGACCTGTAGCCGAGTTGCTTCATGGCATTTTTAGGGATTTTCTTTTTGAGGAGTTTTTTGGCGACGCTCGTCTTGAGTACAAATGAAGTCGCTCTGTTAGCCGGCCTAGCGAAAAACTTTTGGATAGCGACAATAATATCCTCAGGAGAAACTCCTTCCGGGAGTGCAAGCGCTTGTCGGACGAGTAGCTCGTCGGCCTTGAGCCGTTGCTGGAGAGCTCCGTATAACTCCGGGCCAGTGGTGTCGTTAGGGTCGAGCCCTAGTTCGGCGATCTTGAGACGGGTACGCTGGATAATATCGGTGGTGACACGAATGTCGGTACTGGGGCCGCCTGCGGCATGCTCAAGCTCACGTATACTCTGGCTAAACGCCGGCTCAGTCGCCCCCAAGGCCCTCGACAGAAATTGTGTCATATCTACCCACCAGATTACCATAAGCGTTTGCGCCGGACAATTTATTGGCATGAGCGAATCCGGCATGCGTAAGCCACATTGACCTACGGCTTGTCCTGCTCGTACAATAGGTAGTAAGAGGTATCTATGCAACCAACGCAGCCAGAAGAATCGTACAAACTCTATCAGGGCCGCCTGCAGCCGGTGAGTTTTAAGTGTCCGCAAGACTGGACCCCTAATACCCTAATCGAGACTTTTTCTATCGGTCAATCGGAGTCGGGCTATATCGAAATACCTGGCCATAGTCCGAGCATGGTTTATTTTTCTGTCGGTCAGCCAACGTTCGTGAGCGCTTCAGTAGGTCAGGAACACGAACTCACCGTCGTTACCTCTACACCGGTCTCGCTGAGAAATTGGCCTGAGCCGGTCTGCTATGTCGAGGCTGTTGCTGCAGTCGATGATGGCGCGGGCTACTCGGTTTCATTTGGCATAAGCTCACCCAATCAGTTGTGCGATACGCCGAAAACGGTGCGCACTAATAAAGAGGTTTTACCTCTTATTGTTAAAGATGCTTCAACGCCAGAAGGCCAAGGAGTGTTAGTCTTTTCGGGTTCGGTGTACGGCTTTGCGACGAAAGAGCTAGCCCAGAATTACTTCCAGGATCCTTTGTACCAGCGTGTCAAGGGGATGATCTTAACGGTCGGTTTCGATGCCCCGCCGCGTGCCCCTAACCCCATACCGCAGGAGTTGCTGGAGCCGACTCAATCTACTGCAACCGTGATACCAGCCAATAATGTGGCACCGCCGGACGTGACGCCCATGCCTACGCCCGGCACGGTAACTGCCCCTGATCCCGCGCCGCAAGCTACTCCAGAAGATCCCACGACACTTCGTATTCCACGCTAGCCTCAGGTCTTGCTACAATAGTGGGATGACAGCCTTTTCCCTAGCAAGTGAGTATCAGCCGCTCGGCGACCAGCCGGCTGCTATTGCCCAATTGACCAAGGGTTTGCAGGACGGCCTACGCCATCAAACATTGCTAGGCGTTACCGGTTCGGGCAAGACCTTTACTATGGCGAATCTGATTCAAAATACTGGAAAACCTACTCTGGTGTTATCGCACAACAAGACCCTTGCGGCGCAGCTTTATAGCGAGTTTAAGAATTTTTTCCCGGATAATGCAGTGCATTATTTTGTCAGCTACTTCGACTATTACCAACCCGAGGCTTATATTCCGCGTTCGGATACCTACATCGAAAAAGACTCGCAGATTAACGAAGAGATCGACCGTTTGCGCCATGCCGCTACCGACGCACTCCTCAGTCGCCGCGATGTCATCATTGTTGCCAGTGTAAGTTGCATTTACGGCATTGGTTCGGTGGAAGATTATGACGGGCTGTCGATTAAACTTGCCGTGGGCGAGCGGCGAGTGCGCGATAAATTTATGCGCCATCTCACCGACATTCAGTATCAGCGTAATGATATGGATTTCCACCGCGGCGTTTTTAGAGTCCGTGGTGACGTTGTAGATGTCTACCCCGCTGGCGAAGAGCTGGCTTACCGCATCGAGTTTTTTGGTGACGAGATAGAACGCATCTTACAGATCGATCCGCTCACCGGCGAAATTCTGAAAAAGCCAGAGACATTAACCATTTTCCCCAGCTCGCACTACGTTACGCCGCACGACAAGCTCAAAGTGGCACTGGGTATGATCGAAAGCGAATTAGAGCAGCGGCTTCGTTTGTTTAAAAAAGATGGGAAGCTACTGGAGGCGCAGCGCCTCGAGCAGCGCACCCGCTTTGACCTCGAGATGCTCGAAGAAACAGGATTTGTGAAAGGCATCGAAAACTACAGCCGGTATCTGACCAATCGGGAGCCGGGCGACCAGCCAGCGACATTGCTCGACTACTATCCCGATGACTTTTTGATGCTTATCGACGAGAGTCATATGACCATGCCGCAAATTCGCGGGATGTACAACGGCGACCGTGCACGGAAAGAGGTGTTAGTGGAACATGGCTTTCGCTTGCCGAGCGCACTCGATAATCGGCCGCTGACGTTTACTGAATTCGAAAAGCACGTTAATCAGGTTGTATACGTGAGTGCAACGCCAGCCGACTACGAGTTGACACACTCACCCGAACCGGCCCAACAAGTCATTCGCCCCACAGGCCTCCTCGACCCGCCAATCGAAGTTCGACCCATAGATGGCCAGATAGATGATCTTATCGCCGAAATCCGCGCCACCATCGACAAACGTCAGCGCGTTTTGGTCACCACGCTTACCAAGCGAATGAGCGAAGATCTTACTGATTATTTGAAAGAGTTGAACATTAAAGTTGCCTACTTGCATAGTGATGTTGATACACTCGACCGCACCGATATCCTGCGCGATTTACGTCTGGGGGTGTACGACGTGCTCGTAGGTATTAATTTGCTCCGCGAGGGACTCGATTTACCCGAAGTATCATTGGTAGCTATTCTGGACGCCGATAAAGAAGGTTTTTTGCGCAGTAGCCAGGCGCTCATCCAAACCGTAGGCCGCGCCGCGCGCCACGTCGAAGGCCATGTCATTATGTATGCCGACCGCATCACTGATAGTATGCGCACGACTATCGATGAAACTGACCGCCGCCGCGCCATCCAGGAGCAGTACAATACCGAGCATGGCATCACACCAACCGGTATTAGCAAACAGATCGAAAAAGGTATGCGCCCCGACCTTCCGGAAGAAGCCAAGCGCGCCAAGATCGACCTCAAAAAGATCCCCAAAGACGAGTACAAATCGCTCATTAAAGATTTGACCTCACAAATGGACCTGGCAGCCGCTAACCTCCAGTTCGAAACAGCCGCTGAACTTCGTGATATTATTGCAGACATAAAAGGGAGGATGTAAGGATGGGGACATACAAAAATACTATTGAAGCGTATGGCCAACAAACGCTATCAACGGCGGCCCACCACCTACGAGGCCTTGAATGGGTGAATCGTCAAGTCGAAAAGTTCACTGGCCTTACCGGGCCCAGTGCCCGCATATGTCGCTATCGTATTGGCGATGCTTTAGGTGATCCAGGCGACTTTGTGACTATTGCGCCGACAGAGATTTCGCCAGCGTCAGATGAAGAGGATCCAAAGGGGTATCGCCCTAGTACATGGAAGCGTGCTCTAATTGCTGCTAACCGCAAGCAGTTTGAGAATGTGATGGGGGAATGGCGGTCCAGGCGAATGGCGATAGCCTATTGCTTAGGCGAGCGGACGATGATCGGCGTTAATGAACGCACATCTGAACCACTATGTGTGCCGGTGGATAGAAGCGGAGAGTTTGCAGAAAATGGGGAGCTATTAGCTGTCAACGTTGGTATAGGCCCCCAGCCAAATACGATTGTACTTGGCGCTGCAGCGGCACACGGTAGGTTAATTCATACAGTAGATACCTTTTTATTACCTGTTCAAGAGATTCCTCGTGAAGTGCACCAAGTGTAGTAAGGGTATGCGTGTTGACATCTCTGGTAGCGGGTGGCAGCGTCTGCTATAGTAAAAGGAATTATGGCAGACTTAACACGCGATGATGTCTTAAAATTGGCTCAACTCGCCCGGTTGACGCTCTCTGAAGAGGAAATCGAAAAGTACCGTAGTGAGCTCAGCCAGATCCTGGCATACGTTCAGCAGCTAAAAGACGTAGACGTTACTGGTCTTGAACCCACCTCCCAGGTAACGGGTCTTATGAACGTTATGCGTGAGGATGAAGTTGTAGATTACGGCGTTAGTCCGGATGATTTGCTGCGCATTGTACCTAGCAAGCAGGATCGGCAGATCAAAGTAAAAAGGATGATCGCGTGAGCATGCAAGCCAGCCAGTGGCTGCCTATTGCCGAACTCAGCGCCAAAGTACGAGCTGGCGAGCTACGTGCCGCAGATTTAGTTGAACAAGCCCTGAAGACCATCGAGGCTAAAAAAGAATACAATGCTATTATCGCCACGATCCCCGAACGGGCTCGCACGCGGGCAGCAAGTATTGACGCTGCCATCAAAAATGGCGAAACGGTGGGGCGCCTTGCGGGCGTCCCTTTTATTGCCAAAGATAATTTTTTGGTTTTTGGGGCTGAGACAACTGCTGCAAGCAATATGCTTAAAGGTTTTACAGCACCCTATCAGTCCACTGTTATCGAAAAGCTTGAAGCCGAGGGGGCGATTTGCGTTGCCAAGGCTAACCTCGATGCCTTTGCGCATGGTGCCAGCACCGAAAATAGCGACTTTTTTACGACCAAAAATCCGGCCGACGTTGCGCGCGTGCCCGGCGGTTCTTCAGGTGGTTCGGCAGCCGCAGTTGTTTTAGATATGGCGCCATTTGCACTGGGCACCGATACTGGCGGCTCGGTACGGCAGCCGGCCAGCTTCGTGGGCTGTGTCGGTTATAAGCCTACGTACGGGTTGATGTCTCGCTCCGGTATCGTGGCGATGGCTAGCAGTACGGACGTCGTAGGGACGCTCACACGCACTGCCGACGATGCCGCCTATGTTATTGATGTCATTGCCGGGCGCGATCCGCTCGATGGCACGACGATTGAGCGTGACCCTGCCGGCTACACGGATGTGCCTGCTGCTATGAAGGGTAAAAAGATCGGCCTCATCAAAGAATGGATGGGTGAGGGTGTTGCTCCGGGCGTAGCAACTGTTATCCGCAGCGCCGCAGATGCGTTTCGTGCTGCGGGCGCCGATGTGCGAGAAGTGAGCCTGCCGTCCCTGCCGCTATCGCTTGCCGTTTATTACATTGTCGTACCAGCAGAAGTCAGCAGCAATTTGAGCCGTCATGACGGCCAGCGTTTTGCGTTTAGCTATGCAGATGCGGCTACACTCGACGAGAGTTATACACAATCACGGGGTAACGGTTTTGGTGCGGAAGCTAAGCGCCGCATCATGATCGGTACCTATGTGCTCAGCAGCGGTTACTACGACGCTTATTACCGCAAAGCACAGACTGTCCGCACCAAGCTCATTAATGAGTTTAATGAAGCTTTTAAACAGTTTGACTTCTTGATCGGCCCGGTGGCGCCCACTACAGCTTTCAAAATCGGTGAAAACGCAAGCGATCCGCTCCAAATGTATCTTGCCGATGTCATGACTGTTGGTCCAAGCTTGGCTGGCCTCCCCGCTATTAGCGTTCCGGCCGGTACGAGCGATAATCTTCCAGTAGGCTTGCACATAGTAGCGCCACAGCGATCTGACCGTGCCCTATTAGGTATGGCCAAAGCGGCCGAGGAGTTGCTGGCATGACCCACCACCTGCTCTTACTAAGTTCTGCTGCTGGTGCGGCTGTACTTGTTGCTGCAGTTGTGACTGTAACGGCAGTACGCCGACTCCGGCCACAGCCCCTCAAAACCGAATATTTCCAGGGAAAGTGGCAGGAATTGCAGAAGCTGCTACGCGACAAAACCAAGTGGCCTGAAGCTATCTCAGAAGCCGATAAGCTTTTGGATGAGGCGCTCAAAAAGCGTCGTATCCGCGGCGGTAGCATGGGCGAGCGCCTCGTGAAAGCACAGCGTCTGTTTACCGATAATGATAGCCTATGGTTTGCACACAAGCTACGCAACAAATTGGATGCCGAACCAGAGACAAAACTGAAAGAGCGGGAAGTAAAGCAAGCCTTGATTGGTACCCGGCAAGCCCTCAAAGACGTAGGCGCGCTGCCTAGTGGAAAGGCGACACCATGACGCTCAGCACTGCACTACGCCAAAAATACACGCCGACCATTGGCATCGAATGTCATGTACAGCTCAAGACCGCTACGAAACTGTTCGCCGCCGTCGGCAACGACGCCCGTGAGGCAGAGCCCAATACGCTGGTAAGTCATATCTGTTTTGGTCTGCCTGGTGCGCTACCGGTACTCAATAAAGAGGCGGTGCATTTGGGTATGCGTGCCGCATACGCTCTTGGAACCGTGCCTCAGAAGTACAATGCATTCGACCGCAAACATTATTTTTACCCCGACTTACCGTTTGGTTATCAGATTACACAATATGCACAACCTATTGTGCTGGGTGGCTCGGTTGCCATTGTCGTAGATGGCCAGACTAAGCTTATTCGTATTACCCGTGCCCACCTTGAGGCCGATGCCGGTAAGAGCACCCACCCGACTACCAGTAAGGACTACAGCCTGGTTGATCTCAACCGCGCTGGCACACCCCTGCTCGAGATTGTCTCCGAGCCAGATATGCATACCAGTGCCGAGGCAAAAGCTTACGCACAGGAACTATATCTCAGTATGCGTTTTGCCGGAGTGTCGGATTGCAACTTATACTACGGCAATATGCGTTTTGACGTGAACGTGTCAGTAAGTACGACCGACCAGCTTGGCACACGAACCGAGACCAAGAATCTCAACAGCTTCCGTTCAGTAGAAAAAGCCATCGATTACGAAATAGAGCGTCAGATAGAGCTGCTCGAAAAAGGTCAGGAAATCGTACAGGAAACACGTGGCTGGAACGATGCCAAGCAGCGCACCTTTAGCCAGCGTACCAAGGAAGATGCACACGATTATCGGTACTTTCCCGATCCGGATATCCCGCCGGTGGTGCTGGACGATGACTTTATTGCAGTCGTGCGGGATGAAATGCCAATATTGCCCAACGAATGGCGCCAGAGGCTACAAAGTCTCGGTTTGGACCGCCCTGCAATGGAAGCGTTGCTTGACGCAGAACTCGATGACCCTGAGGTTAGCTACTTGGGCCTCATCGAAGAAGTCTTAAGCGATAAAGATTTCGCCAAAACGCTTGCTAATTGGTTTGTGAATCTCGAAGTGCCCTTACGCCGTGACGTGTCAACGCATCTGAATCAGGCGCTCACCAATCAAGGCCGCCTAGCGCTCTACCGTGCAGTAGCGGCGCTGATTGCGAGCGGCAAGCTTAATTCTACGAATGCCAAAATACTCATCACCAAAGTATTAACTGGCGAAGAGCAGATCGCCGATATCGAAGCCTTCGCACGCCAGCATAACCTCATTCAGGAATCAGACGAGGGCGCAATTGCTGCAGTGGTAGCCAAGGTGATCGAGGAAAACCCGAAAGCCACCACGGATATCAAAAACGGCGAGATGAAGGTTATCGGCTTTTTGGTCGGCCAAATTATGAAAGCCTCTCAGGGCCGCGCTAATCCAGGCCTGGCGCAGGAGCTTATTAAGAAACAGTTAGGACTATAAGATAATGGCAACAACAAAGCGTCCCACGAAAGCAGTAATTCCTGCAGCTGGCTTTGGCACCAGATTCTTGCCGCAAACCAAGGCGATGCCAAAAGAGATGTTGCCGCTAGTCGACAAGCCCATCATTCAATACATTGTCGAACAGTTGGTAGCGGTAGGAGTGAAAGATATTATTTTAGTCACCGGGCAAAATAAGCGCAGTATCGAAGATCATTTCGATGCGCCAACCCAGGATCTGCTCACTAACCTGAAGATGGGCGGCGAAAAAAAGAAGCCATTAATCGAAGAAGTTGAAGCCATTGCTAACTTAGCAAATTTTATTTACGTGCGCCAGCGGCCGCAATATGGCAATGGAATTCCACTGCTCGATGTTGAGCACCTCATTGGTGACGAGCCGTTTATTTACACCTGGAGCGATGACCTTATCGTTTCAGAGCCTTCTTGTTTTGGACAGATGATTGCCGCGTACCAGGAATTCGAGGCCCCGGTTATCTGCAGTGTGCGAGCCGGCAGCGAAAGCGACTTTAAGCAATACGGTTTCACTGGCGGCAACGAATTACGTCCTGGCATTATCGACGTAGATGCAATTATCGAGAAACCGGGCAGCCGCGATGCCTCTCCTTCTGACCTCGTCAGCTGCAACGGCTTTGTCATGACACCGGATATCTTCCCGTACTTGCACCAGGCTCTGGAAGAAATACAACCTGGTGATGAGCTGTACTGTAATGACGGCCTCAAGCGGATGCTCGCAGACGGCCAGCGTCTGATCGCCATGGAAGCACAAGGCGGCACCTGGTACGATGCAGGTGACAAGCTGGCATATCTTAAGACGGTTGTTGACTTCGCCCTCAAGCGCGACGACATTGGACCCGCTTTGCGCGACTACCTAAAAACCCTGGAGTTGTAAAGCTTGCCATTAGTTGTATACTAAAAGAGTAAAAGCTTATGACTACTGCCGAACAAATCCTTGTCGCAACGCTTGCCACAGTACTGGCAATGTTACTTATATTAGCTATTGTTGCTGTCGTTCAGGTAATTAAACTGATCAAAGTGTTACGGGTTATCGCCGAAAAGGCCGAAGAGCTTGTCGACTCGGCCGAATCTGCTGCCGACATGGTGAAGAACGCAGCCGGGCGTTTGAGTGTGCTCCGTTTCGCACAAAGTGTGCTAGATATGGCAACCAAGCATAAAAGTAAATAATTGGCGAGTAACCAAGGGAGTGTTATGAGTAAGGGGACAAAGAAATTTGCAGTCGGCACGGTTGTTGCTGCGGCAGCAGGCTATGTTGCCGGTATGTTGACAGCTCCAAAGAGTGGTAAGGAAACGCGCGATGATATTAAGCGTGCGGCTGAGCGCACGTATGGGGCTGCCGAGAAAGAACTCAAGGCCCTCCATACTGAACTCAACAAATTGATGGAGCAAGGCCGCAGTAAGGCCAGCGAACTGAAGGGCACGGCCAAAGACAATCTCGATAAGGCCATAGAGTCCGCCAAGACGGCGAAAGAGAAAACACGCGATTTATTGAGTGCAGTGCACGAAGGCGACGCCGACGACAAAGACTTGAAGAAAGCTGTCGAAGAAGCGAATAAGGCAGTTGAACATCTGCGCAGTTTTCTAACTAAAACATAGTCTGCCTGTCAATATTGGTGTTAGATAATCACCCCCTCAGAAAAACAGAGTCAGGCGTAGTGCAGCCAGACCGACGTAAGTCGGCCTGCGCGTAACGCTCTGTTTTTCTGAGGGGGTGATTATCTAACAGGCGCCATTCCTCGGCAATGTTATAGAACTCAAGCTGTTTTCGCCCACTTGCCAATGCTATTATAAGAGTATTGAGACTTCGGGGTATGATCTGGCGATCAGTGGATGCTACACACGAGGCTAGATATCTAAAAGGGTAGTTGGTATGGAAAGAATAAAAGAGAAGAAAACACACCCACAGACGCTCTCACCCAGCGATTATGTGCATTTGCACAACCATACTCAGTACAGTCTTTTGGATGGGCTGACAAAGGTAGGCGGCCTGGTACAATATGTAAAAGAGTCCGGTATGGTAGCCGTAGCCCAGACCGACCACGGCACACTTTCCGGCAACATCGAATTTTATAAAGAGGCCGTTGCTAATGGCGTAAAACCGCTGCTAGGGATGGAGGCGTATGTCGCTGCGCGGACCATTGCCGACAAAGAGCCTGGTAAAGACAAAGTATATTATCACCTGATTTTGATCGCCATGAATAACACTGGCTACCAAAATCTGATGCGCCTGAGCACCATTGCCAATCTAGAGGGTGTGTACTATAAACCCCGCATCGACCACATCTTGCTGGAGAAGTATAGCGAGGGCCTGATCGTCGTTAGTGGTTGTATCGGTGGCGAAATTGGCGATGCTGTTCGCCAGGGTCAGTATGATAAAGCAATCGAGACAGCCAAATGGTATAAAAAGGTATTTGGCGATCGCTACTATGTAGAGGTGCAAGATCACGGTCATCCCGATCACCCCAGTAAGTGGGACGAGCAGGTCCAGGTGAATGAGCAATTGCTCAAACTGGCGAAAGAGCTGGATATCCCGCCAGTAGTTACTTGCGACGCGCACTACCTCAGCCACGACGACCAAACTGCACATGAAATTCTGCTATGTGTGCAGACCGGCTCTTTCCTAAGCGACGAAAAGCGTATGTCGCTCGCTAATTTCGAATTACACGTCACCGACCCCAACGATATTATCAAAAGATGGAGCGACTACTGCCCTGAGGCGATTACGAATACTCGCGCGATCGCCGACCGCTGCAATGTGGAAATTGAACTGGGAAAGATCTTGATTCCTAAATTTCCGGTGCCTGCGGGCGAAGACGAAAAATCATATTTGGATAAGTTAGTTTTTGCGGGGCTCGCCGAACGCTACAATGGCATCGAGCGCGAAAAGGCCGAAGCAATGAGTATTCCGGAAGTAAAGGCCACGCTTAAGACCGAAGTGCTGGAGCGCGCTGAGTACGAACTGAGCGTGATTGATGGCATGGGTTTTAACGGTTACATGCTGATTGTTCAGGACTTTATTAACTGGGGTAAAGACCAGGGAATTATCTTTGGCCCGGGGCGCGGTTCAGCCGCCGGCTCAATTATTGCCTTCGCGTTGCACATTACCGATCTTGATCCGCTGGCATACGGCCTGCTCTTTGAGCGCTTCCTAAACCCCGACCGTATCAGCATGCCCGATATTGACGTCGATATTCAGGACACCCGCCGCGATGAGGTAATTCAGTATTGTTCCGAGAAGTATGGCGCCGACCGCGTATCAAACATCGTAACCTTTGGTAAGATGGCTGCCCGCGCGGCAGTGCGCGATGTTGCCCGTGTGCTGCAAGTGCCATACGCCGAAGCGGACCATCTGGCCAAGCTTATTCCCCAGCCAGTACAGGGCAGACACATTCCGCTCAAGGTGAGCATCGAAAAAGATCCGGACTTACGCCGGGAGTATGAGAACGACGAAACTGCCAAGCGGGTAATTGACTTAGCGATTGCGTTGGAAGGTACCATTCGTAGCCACGGTGTGCACGCTTGTGGTGTGGTGATTGCTCCGGCGGAGCTGGTGCAGTACGTGCCACTGGAAATGGCCCAAAAAGGAGTGGTTGCAACCCAGTTTTCTATGGGGCAGATCGAAGAACTTGGGCTACTTAAGATGGACTTCCTTGGCCTTTCAAACTTGACGATCATCAAAAACGCTATGCGCATCATCAAGAGAGTCCACGACATCGACATTGATTTAAATGCCATACCTCTTGACGATCCAGAAACTTTTGCCCTGTTAGGCCGCGGCGATACAACCGGTGTATTCCAGTTTGAATCTTCCGGTATGAAGCGCTATTTGCGCGAACTGAAACCCACGGTATTTGATGACGTGATCGCTATGGGTGCGCTCTATCGTCCGGGTCCGCTTTCAGCTGGCCTGACAGAGAGTTTTATTAAGCGCAAGAATAATCTGGAAGCCGTGGAGTACGCACATCCGCTTATGGAGCCTGCCCTCGGGAGTACCTTTGGCGTGTTGGTATATCAGGAGCAGGTAATGCAGATCTCGCGCGATGTATGCGGTTTTACCGGTGGTGAGGCCGACACGCTGCGTAAGGCTATCGGCAAGAAAAAGCTCGATGTTATGGAGAAAATGCAGGTTAAGTTCATCGACGGTGCAGTGGCGAACGGCGTGCCAAAGCGAGTGATTGAGAAGTTCTGGAAGGATTTACTGGGGTTCGCCGACTACTGTTTCAACAAGTCACACTCAGCCTGCTATGGTATGACCTCGTACTGGACGGCATATCTGAAGGCGCACTATCCGTCAGCCTTTATGGCCGCGCTGATGACCAGCGATTTCGACGACACCGACCGCTTAAGTATCGAAATATCGGAATGTCAAAAGATGGGTATCAATGTGCTGCCACCCGACATCAATGAGTCGTTCCATGAGTTTGCTGTGGTGCCAGATAAAAATAATCCGGATAACCGTAAGGCTGATATTCGATTTGGTATGGATGCCATCAAAAATGTCGGTACCGGGGCAGCAGATGAGATTATCCGGGCGCGTGATATCGACGGCGGCTTTACGAGCCTGGAAGATTTCTTAGGCAAAGCCAATGTCCGCATTGCCAACCGCAAGGCGCTGGAAAGCCTGATTAAGGCCGGAGCATTCGACCGCTACGGCGAGCGCTCACAACTCTTGCATAACCTGGACGTTATTATCGCCTACGGAAATCGCTTGCAAAAAGAAGCGAGTAGTGGGCAGGTTGATCTGTTTGGTAGCGCCGACGAGTCGCTACAAATTGCCAAGCCGCAGCTACTGCTTGAGAAAGCTGCCACAGTATTTAACTCGCGCGAGCAGCTACTGTGGGAGCGGGAATTGCTTGGACTGTACCTAAGCCAGCATCCGCTGAGTATGTATGCCACTTATTTGGCTGAGCAAACACTGCCCTTAAACGAACTAAAACCCACACATGACGGTAAGGCGGTTACCATTGGTGGCGGCATCACTGATATGCGCGAGATCACCACTAAAAATGGTGCCAAGATGGCTTTCGTGAAGCTCGAAGATCAGTTTGGGGAGATCGAGCTCATCCTGTTCCCGAATGCGTACCAACAAACGGCCGGATTATGGGAGCGCGACCGAGTCATTTTATGTCGCGGTAAGGTTTCGGCCAAAGATCGCGAAGGTAATACTAGCGAAGAATTGAAGATCATGGTAGACGACGCTCGCGAGATCACAGCAGAGCAGGCGCAAGGCTACCAGGAAACGGGGAGGCGCATAAAAGTCCCGGGTGCTAAACGTTCCGTCGCCGCAGTAACAGCTACACGTAGCAGCGCAGTAAGTGCAAAGCCGATGCCAGTAACACCGCCCCGAGTATATATTCGCCTCCCCGATGGGAGTGACCAACAAACGCTTTTACATATTAAGCAGGCCCTAGACGATAATAAAGGTGACACTGAGGTCGTGCTGGTGCTCGGTGTTTCAGAGAGTAAACAAATTATTAAATTGCCCTCCAAAATCAATGCAGGGGAGCCAGTACTTGCCCGGCTGCGCGAAGTCGCTGGCGATACGAACATAAAGATCCAATAATAGGGCGTGCCTGGATAAGAGCCTGTCTACCCGCTAGTTGCTTTTGTGATTAGTTCCGATCACCCTGCCTGCTGCCCCAAGGGGAGTCGCGCGTAGCGCAACCAGACCGACGTAAGTCGGCCTGTGTGAAACGCTCCCCTTGGGGCAGCAGGCAGGGTGATCATCTATTAGTTGAGCAATCCGAGATGGTCGAGTGCCAGAAACGCACCGGCGGTATCAGTCAGCTGACCAGCACGTACTTGGGTGATGAAATCGGCGAGATCGACCAGCTCTACTTCACCAAATTCTGCATCATCTAGCTGCGGTTCAGTAACTTTCTTGCAATTTTTTATGATGATGACACTACGATCCATTTGGGTATAGGCGTCACTCTCCCACGTGCCAATCCAATCTTCGACATCGCCGGCGTAGCCCGTTTCTTCGAGTAATTCGCGGATCGCAGCGTCGCGTGGCGGTTCATTGGCGTTTACCTTGCCGCCGGGTAATTCACGAAGAATAGTGTTTGGGCCGGGCCGGTACTGCGGGATAGTGATAACTTTGCTGTCGGTAGTAAGCGCGAACACGCAAGCGCCGGCGTCTTCAATGCGCAAGTAGTAGTCGGCGATCGTACCATTCGGCAAGCGGTAGTCGCGACGCTCAATGGTTTGAGAATATTTGTGGTAAGCGATTTCGCGTTTTAGCTCTTGCCATGTCTGCGTTTTGGCCATGAACGTACCCTCCTTGTTGAGACCTCATTGTAGCATCATGTTTGGACGGCTAGTAGATGAGTCCGGCAGAGCGGGATAAAACGGCGCCGAGTAGGCCAATTGCCACGAGCACTATGTCGAGCAACTTATGCTTCATGATGAAGGCTTCGCCGCGAACCAGGGTTTTGTGCCAGAGTAATCCATGCCGCAAGAAGAAGATGGCGAGGCTGACGGTAGCAATTGTGCTGACAGCAAACATACTCCAAGGGGCATTGGCGCCCGAGAGTAGCTGGACGCGGGAAACATCCTTGCTGGCGACAGTTTTTGGCATACTATTAGCTGCCCCAGGCGTAGTCGTTGTGGTGTTGGTTTCGGGAGCTTTTTTAGCAGGGTTGTCGCTGCTAGCTGGCGGCGCGGCAGGGTTTGCGGCCGCACTGGGTGCGCTCTGAGCGGGAGCTGGTTGCGTGGCAGGCGTTACTGTTGGTTGATGCGCGGGTGGTGGGGCGTTAGAAGTCGCAGCTGCAACGCTGGGTTGCGGGCTGCCATATTCAGCAACGACAATTGTCTCCGGCCCGGTACCTTGGTAGTCAGGAGAATTAGCTACGCCAAAGCCGACATCTGTATACGTTGTATTGAGAATGTTGGCACGGTGCTCGGCGCTATTCATCCAAGCGGTAACCGTGGCATCGCTACTATCGAATCCGTAAGCTAGGTTTTCGCCTGCAGTCTGATAACTATAGCCAGCGGCGGTAAAGAAAGTCCAGGGCGTGGCGCCGTCGGGCGTGTTGTGCGCCCAGTAATCTCTTGCGACCATATCATTCGCTTTCGCCTGGGCTGCGCTGGCGAGCTGGTTATTCAGCGCGAGGCTGCCAAGACCATTGCTAGACCGCTGCGCGTTGGTAGTAGTAGCCAATTCAGCAATGCTCATATCAGTGGCGTAGCCGAGAACGCTTTTATGTATATTGCCCAAAAAGCTATTACAAAAAAGTCCGACGGCCACGATGGCAATAATTGGAATATAGGGCCAATAGGTCTTCATATAGTGGTCGTTGCGCTGATGATGCTGACCGCTGCGCCGCTTGTTGTGCGGCGACTTGGTAGAGACTCGTTTTTTTGATTTTGCTGCAAGAGCCATCTTAATAAAAGTGTAGCATACGCCTATGCAAAGCGGCAGTGATACAGCGCCATGGCGGCTGCTTGCACAACGTTATACGATTCTTTACGGCCGAACATTGGTATCTCAAGCGCCATGTCACAGGCTGCCAACACTTCCGGTTCGACACCCTCAACTTCGCGACCAACGAGCAGCACGATCTTTTCGGGTGGGTGATAGTTGGGCAGCGCCTTTGCATGGTCAGCTTGTTCAATAGCGGCAATCAGGTAACCATTCTTTTTGAGCTTAGCGATAACCGGGAAGATATCGGCATGGTGTGTATTGGGGAGCATAGTTTCGGCGCCGAGGGCAGTTTTGTGGATCTGGCGGGTGATTTTGAGAGCCTCGTGTGGCAAGCGCCGGTCGTTATTGTGCAAAGGGTAGGGTGTATAGCCACTGAGGATAACTTGACTTACGCCTAAGCCTTCAGCGGTTCGAAGCAGAGAGCCGACGTTATGGCAGCTCCGCAAATTATGAGCAATGAGGATGATATCACGCATATTACTTATGATTTATTGTGCCCGAAACGCTCTAAAAGCACAAATACGGGCGCGCCTAAAGCGGTTGTGCTTGGTAGAGTCTCCGATATATACTGAAGAGCATGAGCCAAGATGCCCGCCACGACGAAGAGATGGCGACCCAACGCCGGGCGCGTATTTTGGGTTTAAACTATGTCGATACCTCGGCTATGACTAATAAGCAGCTATTTAATGATTTGCTGCCTGCGTCTGAGTTGTACCAACTGCGAGTAATTCCGCTATCTGCCGATAAAAGCAACATACTATTTGGTATCACCAACACTACCTCACAACAAGTGGTGCGCCAACTGGAACAGCGCTTCAGCGATAGGCGTTTGGCGTTCGCGATTATCTCTGATGCTGGCTACCGTGACTACATGCATCTGTATGATCCGCCGAAACAGGTAGTTTACCAGGATATCAATATTGTTAATTCGGATGACGCACAGCTATTGCAAGTAATATCTTCTACGCTGGCCCAAGTGCGTGCCGACGACATGCTGGCATACCTCGTGCAACAGGCATATAAGCTCAAAGCGTCGGACATTCACTTAGAGAACCAAGAGCAGAATATCCGCGTGCGTTTACGTGTGGATGGTGTACTGCACACTATAGCTACCATTGAACGCGGTAAATACCATCAATTGATGTCGGCTATTGCTAGTGCTGCAAACGTGTCTACCGATTCGTCCGATGCCCAAACCGGCCATATCAATAACCACTACCGATTGGCTACGGGCGAAGACGTTACAGTGAATTTGCGCGTCGAAACGGTCCCTACGGCATATGGCCAGGACGTTGTCATGCGGCTATTTAATCTCGAGCTCGAATATCTCAATCTGGACAAACTGGGCCTTAGCAAGCGCGAACGGGATGTGGTGGATGACGTCATCCGTCATCCAACCGGTATGGTGCTCATTGTCGGTCCAACGGGATCGGGCAAAACAACCACGCTCTATTCCCTCATTAATACGCTTAATAGTGATGAGCGCAAAGTTATTACCCTGGAGGATCCAATTGAGTATTTCATCCACGGCGTGGTACAAATTCCCGTCCACGGTGACAACGATGCTTCTGGTTTTGCTGATAAATTACGCGCCGTGCTGCGTCTCGACCCTGATATCGTGATGGTAGGTGAGATTCGTGATCAAGACACTGCGCGTACGGCTTTGCAATCCGCACTCACCGGCCATTTGGTGCTCAGCACCTTTCACGCTTCATCTGCCGCGGCCGCTCTGACGCGCATGCTCGACTACATTGGCATGAATCCGCTCTTTGCTTCTGCTATGCATCTGGTGATGGCGCAGCGCCTGGTTCGCAAGCTGGACGACGCGACCAAGCAGGCGTATCAACCGGATGCCGGCCTGAAAGCGCAGTTGCAGCAAGTGATAAACACGCTGCCCCAAGGCATCGAGCGGCCGAATCTCGATACGGTTACGCTCTACAGACCAGGTAGCTCTCCGGAAGTTCCTTTTGGCTACCAGGGTCAGATCGCGATCCGCGAACAGCTTATGATGACCCAGGGCATTCAACAATTACTGCGTCTACCTCCCAATCAAATTACAACCGACATGCTCCAAAAAAAGGCACAAGAAGACGGTATGCTCACTATGGTGCAGGACGGCCTTCTGAAAGCCATAGAAGGTCTTACTTCTTTGGAAGAAGTGTACCGCGTCGTTAGTTAAATCGCGTTCCAGTTCATCTGCCGGGGATTAACGTCAATCCAAGACATCTACCGCACACTCCATATGGAGCGTTACATGCAGGTCGGCCAAAGGTCGGTCTGGTTGCACTACGCTTGACTCTATCTGGAGTGTGCGGTAGATGTCGAAACTATACTATTCCCTTATAGCAACAGATGTGTTATGCTTGTCCTAAAGCCAAAAATAGTGTAAGGTGTATTAATCTATGCAATCTGTTATTCAAAAAGTTGAAGCGAAGTATAAGAAGTCGGCTGTCGTAAATGTCAAAAGCGGCGACACGGTAAAAGTGCACCAGAAAATCCGTGAAGGCAATAAAGAGCGTGTGCAGATTTTCCAGGGGATGGTTATTCGTTGCGACCGTAAGGATAGCCACACCAGCCGCATTACGGTACGTCGTATCGCTAGTGGTATTGGTGTAGAAAAGAGCTTTCTGTTGCACAGCCCGCTCGTCCTCAAAGTAGAGGTTACCAAGCGCAGCAAGGTGCGCCGCAACTATCTGACATACATGCGCAACCGTACTGGCAAATCTGCCCGCTTGACCGGCGTCGAGTTTGACCGCATGGCGGTTAACGCCATTGTTGATACCAAGGCCGAGGAAGAGGAAGTAAAACTCGCTGAGGAAAAAGCCGCTGCCGCTGAGGCTGAAGCTGCCAAGAAAGCTGCGGAAGAAGCTGTCAATGAGGCGAAAGTGCAAGAGGCACTGGCCAAGCACGACGAATCCTAAGCTTCAGTTTATACAGATTATGAGGACCCGCCCACAAGCGGGTCTTTTACTTTTCTCTCAGGTCGTATCATCGCCTCATTTATCCTAAATCTCCTCCATATCTCCGTCCCCGCAAATAGCGATCTTTATACGTCACTTTTTGTCCCGCAAAAAGTAACCAAAAACTCCCCAAGGCAAACGTAAAACACTACTGGAAAATACCC